>Ga0233437_1003300_pt1 | contig 21571 bp, 17 predicted proteins | sample SI_122_August201_FD_182714 | JGI IMG/M metagenome (GOLD analysis project Ga0233437, IMG submission 182714) | Seawater microbial communities from Saanich Inlet, British Columbia, Canada - SI_122_August2016_200_MG | ecosystem: Environmental > Aquatic > Marine > Inlet | place: Canada: British...
ACAACAACGAGGTTTTAAAAAACCTACACCTGAATACCTGATAGTTACAAGTGAAAATAATTGAAAATAATTGAAAATTGGGGAATTTTAATGATTTTTAGGGGAAAAATACACAAGTTGGGTTAAAAAATTGATGTTTTGTAAAAAAAAGTGAATTTTAAACAACTTATCTCCTTTCCCATATTTCCCTTATTTCCTATATTTCCTTTATACCCCAAATATTTGTTAAAAAAAAATTCATTATTGTAATATTTTTATATTTTTGCCGCGAAATTGTAATAATTTCTTCGGGGCAGGGTGACCCGCTTTTTTTTGATTAATTTCAGAAAGCAGGAATTCCCGACCGGCGGTTAAAGTCCGCGACTCCTAATCATAAGATTGGGACTGATCTGGTGAAATTCCGGAACCGACAGTTAAAGTCTGGATGGAAGAAGAAATTCAATAAAGCGAATTCGCTTTATCTTTCATATTATTTTTGCCCCAAAGAATTTTTTAGAGTTTTCATTATGATAAAAATGGACGATATAAAATTCATGAAAAGGGCCATAGAGTTATCTAAAAAAGGCTATGGAACTGTTAATCCTAATCCTTTGGTTGGAGCTGTTATTGTTAATGAAAGTAACATTATTGGCGAAGGTTTTCATGAATATTTTGGTGGCCCTCATGCTGAAATCAATGCAATAAATAATGCCAATGGTGAAACAAAAAACACAAATCTTTTTGTAACTCTTGAACCTTGTTCTCATTTTGGAAAAACACCTTCCTGTGCCAAGGAAATTATCAGGAGAAAATTTACAAGAGTTATTGTTGGATGTATCGACCCCAATCCTTTAGTTGCCGGCACGGGAATTGAAATTATGCGTAGTGCCGGTATTGAGGTTAAGACAGGAGTTCTCGAAAACGAAATTAAAATACTGAACGAAGTATTTTTTAAGTTCATTACTAAAAAATTACCTTTTGTAGTAATGAAAACAGCAATGAGCTTAGATGGTAAAATAGCTACTAAAACCGGAGATTCAAAATGGATATCAGGTGAACAATCAAGAGCGATTGTCCATGAATTACGAAATAGATATTCGGGAATTATGGTAGGAATCAATACTGTAATTAAAGATGACCCCTTATTAAATATTCGGCACATAACAGGGAAAACAAAAAATCCGGTTAGAATTATTATCGATTCCACCGCAAGAATACCATTAGAAGCAAAGGTCCTGAACACTCCTGAAATATCACAAACTATTATTGCAGTAACAGATAAAGCTCCGGTAGAGAAAATTGATCAGATTAAACAACTTGGAAACCATGTAATTATTTGTCAACAAACAAATAAACGGATTGATTTGAAATATTTAATGCAGAAATTAGCCAAGCTCAACATCGACAGTATTTTATTGGAAGGAGGCGGAACATTAAATTATGAAGCATTACAAAGTGGCATTATTGACAAAGTAGTTGCATTTATTGCCCCCAAAATTATCGGTGGGAGAAACGCACTGACACCGGTTGAAGGAGAAGGAGTATCGCAATTAAAGAATGCAATAAAATTAAATAATATAAAAATAAAACAATTAGGACAGGATGTAATGATTGAAGCATATTTAAAAGCATGAAGTCGGAAGTTAGAAGTCTGGTCTTCGGTCTTCCGTCTTCGGTCTCAAGATAAATAGTATAGTAATTAAAACTAATAAAAAAAATGTTTACCGGAATTATACAAGAAACAGGGATTGTTAAAGAACTTATTAGAAACAGTAAGTCAATACGCTTACGGATTTCAGCTAAAAAGGTATTAGAAGATATGAAAGTTGGCGACAGTATTTGTACTGACGGAATTTGTTTGACTGTAGTACATTTTGACCAATCCGGTTTTACAGTTGATGCAATGCCGGAAACCCTGCAAAAAACCAAGCTTAATGATATCTCTATCAACAGCCTTGTAAATCTTGAGCCCGCATTAAAATTGAATGATCGCCTTGGTGGACATTTAGTTAGTGGCCATATTGATGGAGTTGGCATCATCACAAATATTTTAAAAGATGATATTGCACATATAATCAGTATCTTGCCGGAACGGCAACTCCTGAAATATATTATTAATAAAGGATCTATCGCTATCGACGGAATCAGTTTGACGGTAAGTTACGTGGATCAAAGTATTTTCAAAGTATCAATAATACCACACACCGCTCAAAAAACGACATTATTATCAAAAAGAATTGGCGACAAAGTAAATCTCGAAACCGATATGATAGCAAAATATACAGAAAAACTACTAACATTTGATAGTAAAAATAGAAAACATAATATTGATAATGATTTTTTAAGACAAAATGGATTTTTATAGTATGACAATAAATAACAATTAACAAATAAAAAATCTCAGCATCTCAGCATCTCAGCGTTCAATTAACAAAATACTTAAAACGCAGAGACGCAAAGGCGCAGAGGAAAAAATAAAATAATAAATAATAAATGAACGATTTTAATACTATCCCCGAAGCAATTGAAGATATCAAGCAAGGAAAAATGGTCATTGTTGTGGATGATAAACGAAGAGAAAATGAGGGCGACCTTGTAATGGCAGCTGATATGATCACTCCCGAAGGAATTAATTTTATGTCAAAACATGGTGGCGGGTTGATCTGTATGCCGATAATAAAAGAACGCCTGAGAGAATTGAGAATTGATATGATGGTAGCAGAAAATACCGATGCACATAAAACCGCTTTCACCGTTTCAATTGATGCGGCTGATTCAAGTACCGGTATTTCTGCCTTTGAACGCTCAGCAACAATTAAAAAGGTACTTGACAATTCTTCATCTTTTGATGACTTTACTCGTCCGGGACATATATTTCCATTGGAATATAGTAAGGGTGGTGTTCTGGTTCGTGCCGGACACACAGAGGCTGCTGTTGATTTGGCAAAATTAGCTGGATTGTATCCGGCAGGTGTAATCTGTGAAATACTAAATGATGATGGTTCAATGGCAAGGATTCCCGAACTGATTAAATATAAGAAAAAATATAAATTGAAATTAATTACAATAGCTGACCTGATAGAATATCGTCGTGGCAGCGAGGTTCTGATAGAAAAAATATCTGAAGCTGAAATGCCTACGAAATATGGTAATTTTAAAGTCTATGGTTATCAAAATAAAATAAACGGCGAACACCACATCGCTCTGACCATGGGAAACATACAACTTGATCAACCTGTTCTTGTGAGAGTACATTCCGAATGTTTGACAGGAGATGTTTTCGGATCGCAACGATGCGATTGCGGCAACCAATTAGATGAAGCAATGCGCCGCATTTCCGGTGAAGGACGTGGGATATTGTTATATATGCGTCAGGAAGGACGAGGTATTGGCTTGTTGAATAAACTCAAAGCATACCATTTACAGGATTCCGGCATGGATACGGTTGAAGCCAATGAAGCATTAGGGTTTCCTGCCGATCTTAGGGATTACGGAATTGGTGCTGAAATTTTGGCTGATCTCGGTGCAAAGGAACTCAAGCTAATGACCAATAACCCGAAAAAGATATCAGGCATTTTCGGTTTTGGTTTAAAAGTCGTTGAACGCATTCCAATAATTGCCGAATACAATGAAAATAATCAGTTCTATTTAAAAACAAAAGAAAAAAAACTCGGCCATTTAATAAATTGAAATTGGAAATTGGAAATTTGGTTGCTCCTGAATTTCCAATTTCTAATTTCCAATTTCTCAAAAACACAAATCAATTAATAAAAAAATCAAACACATGAAAACAATTCAAGGAAATTTTAATACTAAAGGCCTAAAATTCGGTATTATAATCGCAAGGTTTAACGAATTTATCGGCAGCAAGTTATTATCCGGTACAACAGACGCTTTATTACGTCACGGGGCTGAAGAAAAACATATTGAAATAGTTTGGGTTCCCGGTTCATTTGAAGTTCCGTTTATGGCAAAAAAAATGGCCAAAACCGGAAAATACAATGCAATAATTTGTCTGGGAGCCATCATTAGAGGAAACACACCTCATTTCGATTATGTGGCAGCCGAAGCAGCCAAAGGAGTTGCAATGGCCAGTATTGAAACGGAAGTCCCGATAGCATTTGGCATACTAACTACCGATAACATCGAACAGGCAATTGAACGTTCGGGAACCAAAGCAGGAAACAAAGGATTTGATGCAGCAATGACTGCCATTGAAATGGCTAATCTGATGAAAAACTTTTAATAGTTTTTAACAATTTCTCTTTTCGTAAGGAACATCATCTTTCTGTTTTTCTTTTTATTACCGTATCACAACATCATACCGTAACAAAATGTTAATAATTATTTATTTTTTTTAGAATAAATAAAATATATATTTGTGCCTGAAAAATTGATATAGAAAATTTTTATTAACACTAAAATTAATTGCTTATGAAAAAAACAAACAAATTATTAATGTTAGTAGCATTATTTTTATTCTCTGCTGCAACCTTTGGACAAGGTTTTGTAAAAGGGATTATTCAGGATGCAAAAACAAATGAAACACTTATCGGTGCAACGGTTGTAATTGAGGGAACTACGATAGGAACAACCACTGACCTTGATGGTAGTTTCACTTTCGAAGCTCCATCAGGTATTCAGGTGATCAGGGTTTCTTTCATTGGATACACTGTTAAACTTATTGAGATTAACGTATCCGAAGGTTCGACTAAAGATTTAGGGATTATTCAATTAGAACCTAGTGCAATCGGCCTTGATGAAATCAACGTGCTTGCATCTGTGGCAATCGACAGAAAAACACCTGTTGCTGTTACAACAATTAAAGGTGAGACAATTGAAAGAAAACTCGGAAGTCAGGAATTTCCTGAAATCATGAAACTAACTCCCGGTGTTTATCCTACAAAATCAGGTGGAGGTTTTGGTGATGCGAGAATTAATATTCGTGGTTTCGACCAAAGAAATGTAGCTGTTATGATCAATGGTATCCCTGTTAATGATATGGAAAACGGCTGGGTTTATTGGTCAAACTGGGCAGGACTCGGTGATGCAACACGTACTTTACAAGTTCAAAGAGGCCTTGGAGCTTCTAAACTTGCTATCAATTCAGTTGGTGGTACAATAAATATTATCACAAAAACAACTGATGCAAAAAAAGGCGGTTCATTTAAACAATCTTTTACCGATTATGGTAGAACAAAATCTATGTTATCGCTTTCAACTGGAAGATTATCATCCGGAACCGCTATCACATTTGTTGGTTCAAGAACTAAAGGGCCAGGTTATATCGACGCTACTTATGTTGATGCATGGTCTTATTTCTTAACAGTTTCTCAAGAACTTGGAAAAAATCACAATTTAGTGTTTACTGCTATTGGTGCTCCACAAAAACACGGACAGCGTGATGGTTATAATATGCTAACACAGGAAGAATTTGATATGTACGGCACAAAATACAATAAAAACTGGGGTTGGTTGTACGGTGAAAAATACAATACACGAAATAACTATTATCACAAACCACAAATGGCATTAAACTGGTATTGGACAATCAGTGAAAAATCTTTCCTTGCTACTTCAGCATATTGGTCATTCGGTAGAGGTGGTGGATCAGGTACTTTAGGATACGGTTCTTATAAATATGATCCTCCAAGAGATCCTTACCAAAGAGCTGGTAAATATACCGGCCTTTACAACTGGAATTCTATGGTTGATATTAACGCTGGAAATTTTGATACTACAAACGCTCGCCTTGCATTGGCTTATGATGATGATAATGGTGACACAACTTTCTTTTCAAGATCAAATCTTATAATGCGTAATTCTGTTAACCATCACAACTGGTTTGGATTTTTATCTACATTAACTCATGAACTTACAGATAATATTGATTTAATTGCAGGTATTGATGCACGTTATTACAAAGGTATCCACTATCGTGAAGTAAGAGATTTATTAGGAGGCCAATACTGGTTCGATAATAAATTAGGAGCCAGATATGATATAGGTGATAAAATTGCTTATCATAATGATGGTATTGTAACTTATATAGGTGGATTTGCACAAGCTGAATACACTGCCGACGATTTTTCTGCTTTCGTTGCTGCAACAATCTCAAATACATGGAATAAACGTATTGATTATATGAGTTATCTCGCTGATTATGGAAGTGGTGATGCAAGCGATGATAAAAATGTAAGTGAAACTCTTTCTGATATTGGATATAATGGGAAAGTTGGTGCTAACTATAATCTTGATGAATATAATAATGTTTTCTTTAATGCAGGTTATTATTCAAGAGTTCCAAATTTTAGATTTATGTTCCTAAACTACGTTAACGATGTTAATAAGGATCGTAATAATGAAAAAGTTTATGCAGCAGAAATTGGATACGGATTTAACAACAACTTTGTAAAAGCTTCATTAAATGCCTATTATACTGTTTGGGATGATATTTCAAAACTTGGTGGATATCGTGATAGTGACGGAGGTTATCACAATGTTTATTTCTTTGGACTTAAAGAAGATCACATGGGAATTGAACTTTCTTTAGATGCACAAGTTACTAATTCTATCAATTTAGGAGCAATAACCTCAATTGGAAATTGGAAATATAATGATAATGTAAAAGTTAATATTTATGATGATGACACACATCTATTAGATACAATTGTAACCCTTTTTACAAAAGATCTTAAAGTCTATGATCAACCACAAACTCAAATTGGAGTATTTGGAAGATTCCAGATTACAAAACAACTTGACTTAGGTGTAGAATATAATTATTATGCTGATAATTACGCAATGTTTACACCCGAGGAAAGAACTAATCCGGATGACACAGAACAATCATATGAATTTCCTGATTATGGACTTTGTGATCTTCGTGCCGGATTTGCCTTCCAATTTGCAGGTTTAAAATCTTATGCAAGCATTAATTGTTATAATTTATTCGATACATATTCACTTGTTGAAGGTGAAGATAGTGGTGTTAAACAAGCTGATGGTACTTATAAACACGTTCTTAAAAAAGGATGGTGGACATGGGGAAGAACTTTTAATTTCAGTTTAAAAGTTAATTTCTAATATTTCAAAAAACACTTATAAAAGCCATCCGATTTTGGGTGGCTTTTTTTTTGTATTATTGTCAGAAAAATGAAATTGGAAATTGGAACTTAGGGGGAAGTCCAAATTTCAAATTTCCAAACTTGTCCGTATGAAGCGAAGCAAATCCGTATGGATGGATTTCAGCCTCTTTTTCATAGAAATGTAATCAATTAGAAAAGTGTTAACTACAGAAATATAAACAGATGAAAAAAAATAACTGCCTACCATTTTTAAGTTTAATTATAATTTTTTTCCTGATTTTCACTTATTCCTGTAAAAACCCAGGACAAACAAAAGAAGAACCTTATGTTGTAATGCTTTCTGTTGATGGTTTCAGATGGGATTATCATGATAAAGTTGAGACACCAAACCTTGATTATATTGCTGAAACCGGCGTGAAAGCAAAATCATTAAAACCGGCCTTTCCAACCAAAACTTTTCCCAATCATTATTCAATGGCTACAGGTTTATATCCTGATCATCACGGAATTGTGTTAAATAGTTTTTATGATGACGATATGGATAAATATTATGAAATACGAAACCGTGAAGCAGTTGAAAATCCTGATTTCTACGATGGTGAACCAATTTGGGTAACCGCGGAAAATCAAAATGTAATTTCGGCTTCATATTTTTGGGTGGGTTCGGAAGCTGCCGTAAATGGTGTAAGTCCAACTTATTGGAAAAAGTACGATCATAGTTTTCCTTTCGAGCAAAGAATCGACAGTGTCATAGCATGGTTGCAACTTCCTGAAAAAGAAAGGCCTCATTTAATTTTATGGTATATTCACGAACCGGATAATATTGGCCATCATTTTGGGCCCGACAGCAAGGAAATTGAAGATTGTGTTGTTTATCTTGATAGTTTGATTGGAGTTTTTATTACAAAAATCGAAGAATTACCAAATAATGAAAACATTAATATTATCATAACTTCCGATCACGGAATGTGTGCAATCAGCAAAGAAAGAACTGTTTATTTGCAAGATTATGTTGATAATGAGTGGATAGATATTATTCAGGGTTATAATCCAAATTATAATATCAAAGCCAAACAAGAATTTTATGACACTTTATATACCGTTTTAAAAAGCATTCCACATATTAAAGCATGGAAAAGCAATGAAGTTCCCAAAAGATTACATTACGGTACTCATCCACGTGTGATGGATTTTGTTGTACTTGCCGACAGTAGCTGGAGTGTACGCCTCGAAGGAGAAAGATCAAAAGACGGAGGAACACACGGTTATGACAATGGTAATTCTGATATGCATGCGATTTTTTATGCCTTCGGCCCGGATTTCAAAAAAGGATATATTCAAAGCACTTTTAATAATGTTGACCTCTATCCTTTGATTGCAAATATTTTAAGTTTAGAACCGGCAAAAACCGACGGAAAATACGAAAATGTTAAGATGATGTTGGTTGAGTAATGTAAGAAGGTATCCATACGGACTCTTTGCAGTCGTAAGGAAAATAGGGGTATAAGTCATTCAATGGCCTGTCCACCGAAGCTTTAGCGTAGATGGGTCATTTGGTGGTCATTAATTGTCATTTTACTTACATGCAATTCCCATTATTTCTCCTATTTCCTTTATTCCCCTTATTTCCATTATTCCCATGGTTTTCCCTATTTCCCAATTTTCATTGTTGATTGGCTGATTAATGACTAATTTGTTTATTTTTGTTCTTTAAAAGAAAACTAAATGACAAATAAACCAATAATCAATCTTGAAAATATTTCGGTTTTTCAGAAGAAAATATTGATACTTTCAAGAGTAAATTTACAAATATTTCCCGGAGAATTTGTTTACATAATCGGGAAAACCGGAACTGGTAAAAGTAGTTTATTAAAAACTTTATATTCTGAAATTCCATTAATTGTAGGCGAAGCAACAGTAGCAGGATATGATTTAAAAAAAATTAAAACAAAAGAAGTTCCATTTCTCCGCCGAAAGCTTGGCATTGTTTTTCAGGACTTTCAACTACTCATTGACAGAACTGTTAATGAAAATCTGATATTTGTTTTGAAAGCAACCGGATGGAAAAATAATGTTGAAATTCAGGATCGCATTCAGAAAGTTTTACAAAAAGTCGGTTTGCCGACAAAAGGTTTCAAAATGCCTCACCAATTATCAGGTGGCGAACAACAAAGAGTTGCAATTGCAAGAGCTTTACTTAATGATCCTGAAATTATTCTCGCTGACGAGCCGACCGGTAATTTAGACCCGGAATCATCTCATGGCTTGATGAAATTACTTTTTGAAATTAGTGAATCGGGAAGGGCAGTATTGATGGCAACCCATAATTATTCCTTAATACAAAAATTTCCTGCAAAAATCATAAAATGCGAAGATGGAAATATTGTTTTTTCAGGAAATGAGACTAAGTAAACGAGAGGCATTTTTATTATTTGAATAATGTTTTTGAAGTTTTTGTTTTCGTTTTTCCACCTGTGAAACATCAAATTCCATCGTAAACAATTTTTTGATCTTTTCCTTTAATTCATCTGCCGAATTTGACTTAAAACAGAGTTCGTCAAGGCCTGTACCATTCAGCATTTCATTATTAACCAAACAAAAACGTCCGTTAAATAAAACATTAAGAAGTTTTAGTTTCAAACCGGTAGCCTGAAATGTAACTAAAACATTTATATGTGCTTCTCTGATCAATTCAAACATCTTCTCGTCTGAAGGATTTGCAATTAACTCCACATTTTTGTTTTCACCAACAAGTTTTTGAATTTTTTGAGGAGGATTTGAGCCGGCTATTATCAATTTAAAATCAAGATATTTAAAAACCTCATTAATTAAAAATGAAGCTGCAAACGCATTTTCCGGCACCTCAATATTTCCGTGATATAAAGCATATTTCCCATTCCCTGAATTAATATCAAAGCTATTGTTAGCATGAAAACTCGGTAAAAAATATATCTTCTTATTTTTGAAATGCTTTTTTAAATAATCCGTATCATGCTGTGAAACAACCAGCATTAGCGAAGCATGTTTTAAAACATTTTGATAAAAACGAAGCCTTAAACCCTCAGATAAAAAATATGCTTTTTTGAAAATATTTTTTTCTACCTTAAATAAATTATAATAATATTTATGTTCAATATTACTTTCGCGATAAATTTTCGTGCGGTTTTTTAAACGTTTATCGCTAATTGCATCACACGAATGCAAGCCTTCAAATAATATCGGGTAATCATCCTTAAGTAAATTTTTTATCATTTCTTCCGACCGACGACTTTTAACAATATAAGGCTTAAAACTTAAACCTGAAACAAGACCTAATTTTCGGTCGTAATAATATACTTTCGAACAATATTTTTCAAGAATCGGTGCACGATCCCGTCCGGGATATTCAAAACTATGCAGAATAATTTTAACACCCTTTTTATGAAGTGATATTAATTTATAATAAACATCAATTACTCCGCCGTAATTCGGCGGATAAGGAATATCAAAAGCAACGATATGTAGAGAGTTGTTTGGCAAATTTATTTTTAATTTCTTTATCCAGCTTATATAAACTTCCGAGTGACTTGTTAAGTTTTTTCTCTGTCAATCCAATAATCCGGTTTACGATGTTGATGCGCTACTGCAATTATAAATATATGATCACTTTCTATTGAATACAGTAGTTTATATGGAAATTTATGAAGCAAACATTTCTTCCATAGGAATTCCTTCAAGACTTCCTGCTCTATATGCTTTGAGTCTTTTTTCTGCTTCTTCCGCCCATATCTCATCAATTTTTTGATCAGGCTCATCAAGACTCTTCAACAAACCTTCAACAATCATAAATCGATCTTCCGGTTTAAGAGCGAGGGCTTGACCTAATATTTCTTTGCTACTCATATTATTTCACCTCCTTTTCATTAATAACTACAAATATACGCATAATAAATCACTTGTAAGTATTTTTAAAACTCTCAACTTATTCTAAAACTTGGAATACACATCCACCAAAACCTTTTCTTCATTTTCCCAATTCAGATCTTCTGCTGCAAATTTAATGTTCTGTTTCCAAAGTTCCAGTTTTTTTGTATCGGAAAATATCCGGTTAATTTTATCTGCAATATGTTTCGGATCGTGATTTTCAATTAAATCACCAATCTGATACTTTTCTATAATGTTTTTTATTTCAACCAACGGAGAAGCCAACACCGGAAGTCCGGCATGGATATAATCGAAAAGTTTGTTTGGCAAACTAAACCTGTAATTTATATTTGTATCCTTATCAATTGTAACTCCGATATCTGCAAGAGAAGTGTAGGCAAATAATTCCTCGAAAGGTAATCTATGAATAAACCTGACTTTTTCGTTTAATCCGAAATCATCAGCCATTTTTTTCAAAACATCAATAACATCTCCACCCCCTATTATCAATAAAATTGCATTTTCGACAAATTGCATTGCTTCTACCAATTCTTCGGCTCCTCTGTCAATATTTATACCTGCTCCTTGTAAAAGAATGATTTTCTTATCCTCAGGTAAACCAAGCTCCTTCCTTGTACGATTTGAAACAATATTGGGTTTTGGGGAAATATTTCTTACAACCCTAACTTTTACACCGTACTTTTGTTCAAACAGATAAGCTATTGATTGATTTACAGTGAAAACATATTTTAATTTAGGGAAAATAAAAGCTTCGATTTTCTTCCAGATTCCTTGCACAAATTTCCGGTTTACTAATTCAGGAGTTTCGGTAAAATATTCATGGCTATCGTAAATAATCGGAATGTTCTTCAATTTATGAATCAGAAAATTAGGCAACAAAGTATCCAGATCATTTGAAACCAATAAATTTGATTTCCTAAATAAAAGCAATAAAAATAATCGAATATTATATTCGGTATAAAACAAAGGCCCCTTCTCGAATAATAAGTTCATTCGTTTCATTTTGTAATTTCTCTTTCCAAGAGCAAGGCTGTCTCTTTTTTTTCTCCCAACCAAAGTTACACTCCAACCAAGTTTCACAAGCGTATTTGAAACTTTATCAACCCTCCTATCCGTTGATAAATCATTGATTACAGAAATTATTGCTTTTCGCACAGATTTGGTTCTTTGCTTATTGTATATTTTATTTGCCAAAAATACTTATTCTTTTTGGATAAATCCTTTTGATTCGAGTACCTTTGAATCAAAATTTAAAAAATGAACCTAAGAAAAAACGTATCATTAAAATCTTATAATACTTTTGGTTTAGATATTTATGCAAAAAGATTTATTGCAATTAATTCAGATAAAGATGTTTTTTCGTTTTTAGAATTGATTAGAAAAACCGAAAAACCATTTTTGTTTCTTGGAGGTGGAAGCAATATTTTGTTTTCAAAAAATTTTGATGGAATAATCGGAAAAATAAATACCAAAGGAATCAGAATTGTTGAGGAAGATGATAATCACGTGATAATTAAAATAAAAGCCGGTGAAGAATGGGACAATCTTGTTGAATTTTGTGCAAACAACAATTTCACCGGCATTGAAAACATGTCAATGATTCCTGGAACTTGTGGTGCTGCTCCAATTCAAAATATTGGAGCTTACGGAACTGAATTAAAAGACGTTTTGATAGAACTTGAAGCAATTGAATTAGAAAATAGAAAAACAAAAACCTTTCTAAATAGTGATTGTGAATTTGGATACAGAAGTAGCATTTTTAAAAATAAGTTAAAAGGAAAATTTCTTATAACTTCTATAACTCTTAAACTTTCTAAAAAGCCGGATTTTGCCAAGCTTTATGATCCTGTTAAAGAAGAATTAAAAAAAATGGGTGTGAAGAAACTTTCAGCAGACCAAATACGTAAGGTTGTATGCAATATCCGCCGAAGAAAACTTCCCGATCCACTTGAATTAGGAAATGCAGGTAGTTTTTTTAAAAATCCTGTAATTTCAAATTCACAATTCCAGGAAATTAAAAAACAATATCCGGAAATCAGGTCTTTCTCTCAAGATAATAATATGGTTAAACTTTCAGCAGCACAGCTTATCGAATTATGTGGATGGAAAGCTAAGAAAATTGGAAATGTCGGAACTCATAAAAATCAAGCCTTAGTTATAGTGAATTATGGAGGTGCTTCCGGAGAAGAAATTATATCTTTTGCAAATATGATCAGGCTTTCGGTTTTTGAGAAGTTTGGAATAGAACTTGAGAATGAGGTTAATCAAGTTTAACTACACCAAAACAAATATCGTTTAAATGTTCACCGGCAGAAGTTTTGCGCAGGCAGGTCATTCGATAGTCATTAAGTAGTCATTCAATTGTCATTAGATGGTCATTGTTTACTTATTTCCTTTATTTTCTTAACTTCCCTTATTAGTTCCATCTGTATAATTCGATGATATAATATCGTAAATTCAAGCAAAATCATATTTTCAAATCTCAATTTATTAGTGTAATAATATTTTAAAAAAATAACAAATAATTTCTTGGAAATATCAATTAAGAAAATGTAATTTTGCACTGTGAATGAAATAACATTGTTATTTTTTAACAAACCTAATAAAAACAAATAATTAAAAAATATAAGAAATGAACTTAGAGAAATTTATGAATGGCCTGGAAAAGAAACATCCAGGAGAACTTGAATATCTTCAAGCCGTTCGCGAAGTTTTAGAATCAATAGAAGATGTAGTAAATGAAAATCCTCATTTTGAAACATCCGGTATAATTGAAAGAATTGTAGAACCCGATAGAATATTAACTTTCAAGGTACCATGGGTTGATGATAGCGGAAAAGTACATGTTAACCTCGGTTATCGGGTACAATTTAACAATGCAATCGGGCCTTACAAAGGTGGCTTACGATTTCACCCAAGTGTAAATCTTAGTATTTTAAAATTTTTAGGATTCGAACAAATTTTCAAAAACAGTCTTACATCTCTCCCAATGGGAGGTGGAAAAGGTGGTTCTGATTTCGATCCGAAAGGAAAATCAGATAATGAAATAATGCGTTTTTGTCAGGCATTTATGATGGAACTCTGGAGACTTATTGGCCCAGAAACCGATGTACCTGCTGGTGATATTGGTGTTGGTGGAAAAGAAATCGGTTATCTTTTCGGAATGTATAAAAAATTAGCTCAGGAGCACACAGGTGTTTTAACCGGAAAAGGACTAAACTGGGGCGGAAGCCTTATCAGGCCTGAAGCAACCGGTTTCGGAACAGTATATTTTGCACAAGAAATGCTTAAAACCAAAGGTGAAATTTTTGAAGGTAAAACAGTTGCTATCAGTGGTTTTGGTAATGTTGCCTGGGGAGCAGCTCAAAAAGTAACCGAATTTGGTGGTAAAGTTGTTACTTTATCAGGCCCTGACGGATACATCTATGACCCTGAGGGTGTTTCAGGTGAAAAGATAAATTATATGCTCGAACTTAGAGCTTCAAATCAGGACATCGTAAAACCATATTCTTACGAATTTCCCGAAGCAAAATTCTTCCAGGGAAAACATCCATGGGAAGTAAAATGCGATGTTGCCTTACCATGTGCAACTCAAAATGAATTAAACAAAGAAGACGCTGAAGCATTAGTGAAAAACGGATGTATTTGTGTTGCCGAAGGTGCAAACATGCCTTCTACACCGGAAGCTGTTGAAGTATTCCATGAAAACAAAATCTTATTCGGGCCCGGTAAAGCCGTTAATGCGGGTGGTGTAGCAACTTCAGGCCTCGAAATGTCACAAAACTCAATGAAACTCGGTTGGCCGGCAAAAGAAGTTGACGAACGTTTACATGATATTATGATTAATATTCATAATTCTTGTGTTAAACACGGAAAAGATAACGATGGTTATATTAATTATGTAAAAGGAGCAAACATAGCAGGTTTCTTAAAAGTTGCAAATGCAATGATCGACCTCGGTGTATTATAGAATTTAATCTGATTTTATATTTCAATATAAACTCCCAATCGGCTAATTCCGGTTGGGAGTTATTTTTTTTAAAAAAGATTTCGATTTCCAGATTCAAATACGACAAAAGGAATGATAAAAATTCAGGATAATGCAAATCAGATCGTTGCAAAACGTACAGACAAGGCATGCCTTGTCTCTACAATCAATTCATCATTTCCTCAATGCAGCCAACTGTTCTTCAATCACCCTGATCTTTGCTTCTGCATCCGATTGCTTTTTACGCTCTATTTCAACTACTTTTTCGGGTGCATTATTCACAAAGCGTTCGTTACTAAGTTTTTTTGAAACCGAAAACAAAAATCCTTTGGTGTATTTTAAATCTTCCTCAAGTTTTTTAATCTCGGATTCCATATCAAGTGAATCGCTCATTGGAACAAAAAATTCAGTCGATTTTACGATAATCGACATCGAAGCATCAATTTTTTCATCCGTATAATCAATCTTACTTAAATTACAAAGTTTTGATACAAGGCTATCAAAAGTAGTATCAGGTTTTTCGTCATTGTTCTTTTTAATGAAAAGCTCAAGTTTTTCTTTATTTGGAATATTTTTCCCTTTTCTGAAATTTCTGATCGCAACAATTACATCTTTTGCAAATTCAAATTGATTGAGAATAGTTTTATCTGTTTTACCAACTTCAGGCATTTTAGAAATAATAATACAATCATCCTCATCCCTATCTGCGAGCAAATGCCAAATCTCTTCTGTAATAAAAGGCATAAAAGGATGTAGAATTTTCATGATCTTTTCAAAAAACACAATAGTTTTCTCAAGAGTAGTTTTATCAATAGGTTTTTGATAAGCAGGTTTTATCATCTCAAGATACCATGAGCAGAAATCGTCCCAAATCAATTTATAAGTAAGCATCAAAGCATCGGAAATACGATATTTTGAAAAATGGTTGTCAAGAATTTTTATTGTAGAATTTAGTTTAGATTCGAACCACTCAATTGAAATTTTACTTGATTGGGGTTGTTCCAAATTTTCATCAACAGCCCAGCCTTTGATCAAACGAAGAGCATTCCAGATTTTATTACTGAAATTTCTTCCCTGCTCACATAAAATCTCATCGAAAGGAAGATCATTTCCTGCCGGGGAAGTCAACAGCATGCCAACTCTTACTCCATCGGCACCATAAATTTTCATTAACTTGATAGGATCAGGCGAGTTACCAAGTGATTTCGACATTTTTCTTCCTTGCTTATCACGAACAATTCCCGTTAAATAAACATTTTTGAAAGGTATGTCGTTTCGGTACTCCAATCCAGCCATGATCATTCTTGCCACCCAAAAGAATAAAATTTCGGGAGCAGTGATCAAATCATTTGTCGGAAAATAATATTTAATATCATCATTTTGGGGAAAACGAATACCATCGAAAATCGAAATCGGCCAAAGCCACGACGAAAACCATGTATCCAAAACATCCTCATCCTGTCGAATCTCATCAATTTTCAGATTAGGTAAGTCAAATTGTTTCTTTGCAATTTCATAAGCTTCTTCCTTGGTTTTAGCTACCACCATTTCACGGTTAGGAAGATAAAAAACCGGGATTCTCTGTCCCCACCAAAGTTGCCTCGAAATGCACCAGTCTCTACAATTTTCCATCCAATGACGATAAGTGTTTTTGAATTTCTTTGGATAAAATTTTATGGTATCATTCATAACTACCTCAAGGGCAGGTTTTGCCAATTCCGACATTTTAAGAAACCATTGCAATGATAATTTTGGTTCGATCACTTCATCAGTTCTTTCCGAAAAACCAACCTTATTCACATAATCTTCTATCTTAACAAGATGTCCTTTTTCTTTAAGTTCAACAACAATTTCATCACGAGCAACAAATCTGTCCTTTCCAATAAAAAGTTCGGCTTTTTCGCTTAGAGTTCCGTCATCATTAAAAATATCAATAGTATCAAGCTTATGCTTTATACCTATATTATAGTCATTTATATCGTGGGCAGGAGTAATCTTTAAACAACCTGTACCAAATTCACGGTCAACATAAGCATCCTGAATTATTGGTACTGAGCGATTCACCAAAGGAATAATTGCATTTTTTCCGGCAAGATGTTGAAATCTTTCGTCTTCGGGATGCACACAAACAGCCGTATCGCCGAGAATTGTTTCAGGGCGGGTAGTGGCAATCGTAAGCCATTGATCATCATCACCTTCAATTTTATATCTAAAATAATATAATTTTGATTGAACTTCTTTATGAATAACTTCCTCATCGGAAAGAGCAGTCAAAGCTTTTGGATCCCAATTCACCATACGAACCCCCCGATAAATAAGGCCCTTCTTATACATATCTATAAATACATCAATTACAGATTCGTACATTGAGTCATCCATAGTAAATTTGGTTCTATCCCAATCGCATGAAGCACCGAGCTTTTTTAATTGTTCGAGAATTATTCCACCATGTTTTTCTTTCCATTCCCAGGCGTGATCTAAAAATTCCTCACGTGTAATTGAGGATTTATCAATACCTTCAGCCTTTAGTTTCGCAACAACTTTGGCTTCGGTGGCAATTGATGCATGATCGGTGCCAGGAACCCAACATGTGTTTTGCCCAGCAAACGGGCACGCCTTACCAAAACATCCTGAATTGTGTTATTCAACATGTGTCCCATGTGCAAAACTCCGGTTACGTTAGGTGGCGGAATTGCAATGCAATAAGCCTCTCTTTCATCAGGAACGGACTTAAAATATTCTTTATCCATCCAATGCTTATACCATTTGTCTTCAGTGGTTGCCGGATTATATTTGCTGGGTATTTCCATTATTTTGTAATCTTTTAATTAAATTATTGAATTTGCAAAAATAGAAAAATTCAGCTTAGATGACTTTGTAAAAATTTTGTGTTTTTTATTTGAATAAATCATCTAATTTTGCCAAAAATTTCAAAAAAGAAAAATAAAATACTTTTTTATGCTAAGCAGAAGGTATCTTCGGATAAAAGTTTTACAAGCAATATATGCGTTTTTTCAGTCCAATAGCGATAGAATTGATGTTGGAGAAAGACAATTATTGAATAGCTTAAATAAAATATTTGAGTTATACATTCACCAACTTTCTCTTTTACTTGCTATTGTAAATTTTGCGAGACAAAGTATAGAAAAAGGTAAGAAAAAACATCTCCCTACTGAAAGTGATATTAATCCTAACAGAAAATTTGTTGACAATCGCTTTATTGCTCAAATAGAAGAAAATAGAGAATTCTTAAAAAAAGAGGATTCGTTAAAAATTTCATGGAGAGATGAAGAAGAATTGATAAGGAGAGTTTATAATATTATTCGTCAAAGTAAAGAATTTATTGAGTATATGAACTCAACTGATGATTCTTATGAAGCAGATAAAGAAATAATTGTTAAAATATTCAAGAACTATATTGCCGAATCCGACTCATTGCAATATTATTTTGAAGAAAAAAATATTAATTGGGTTGTTGATTATCCTACGTCAATAATGATGATCATAAAAACCATTAAATCATTCAAAGAAAGTGATGATGAATTCAAAGCATTACCTACACTTTACAAAAGCAAAGAAAATCATGATAATGAAGATATTGACTTTGTAATTAGATTATTTAGGAATACGATAGTGCATCGTGATGAATTCAGCAAAATGATTTCCGAGAAAGTTAAAAATTGGGAAATAGAACGTCTGGCAATTATGGATATAATTATTTTAGTTATGGCAATGACTGAAATGATTGAATTTCCATCAATTCCAATAAAAGTAACGTTTAATGAATATATCGACATTTCAAAAAATTATAGCACACCGAAAAGTAAGATTTTTATTAATGGGATGTTAGATAAACTATTCATTGACCTTAAAGAAAAAGACAGGATTAAAAAGACAGGAAGAGGACTGATTGAATAAGGTTTTTTTGGCACTATGTTTAAGGGTGGGTAATAAATATTTCGATCCGGAGACTTCCATATTGATATAAAAAAACATTCAACGACCAAAGGAAGTCCGTATGGATAAGCAACACACAACGACCAAAGGAAGTCCGTATGGATAATCAATAAACAAGTAAAATTATTTTTTCAGATTCGGCCTAATATTTTATCCATAACCCAAGTTGTATGAGATGCCGTTGTGCCGGTAGAAGGATGATTTGAATTTCCGGTAAGATGTTCTCTCATATTTTGAATATGATGTAATTGAATATTAACAGGATTATCAATTACAATTGATTGGCTTTCTTTATCACTATTTAATTCTATAGGAATCTCGTCAAACACAGAGAAAGTAATCTTGCCCTTACTTCCATATATCTCAACTTTATCTTCCCGTTTACTGCAAGCAAAGTTCCAACTCCCTGAACCAGTAATACCTGTTTCGTGTAGCCAACATCCTACAACAGCATCTTTTGCCGAGTACAATCCTTGTTGGTTTACACTTATTCCTTTAGCCTCTTTAATGTTTCCAAATAAATATATAAATAAATCAAGTCCATGGCTTGCTAAATCATCAAAATAACCTCCATAAGCAATTTCGGAGTTTGTACGCCAATTATATTCTTTTGAGAGGTCAATCTTATTAGCAGGTTTAAAAAGATACCAGTTTATATGTCGAATATTACCGATTTTTCCATTATCGATCCATGATTTTATTTTATTATATTTTGGAAGCGACCGCCTGTAATATGCAACAAACAAAGGAATATTTCTTTTACTAAAGGCATTGCAAATTTGTAGGGTTTGATTGTAATTTATTGCCATCGGTTTTTCAATACAGCATATTTTTCCTGCTTCGGCAACCTTTAAAGCATAATAAAGATGTGTGTCGGGAGGTGTCGCAATATATATTGCATCAATTTCATTATCATTTATTAAACTTTCTGCATTATTGTAATATTTTTGAACACCGTGTCTTTCTGCATAGTTTTTTGCTGAATCTAAATTTCTACACATCACTGCTAAAAGCCGAAAGCCTTTAACTTTTTGATATGCCGGGCCGCTTTTCACTTCAGTAACTTTCCCGCATCCTATTATTCCCCAGTTAATGTCCTTCTTATAACTTAATTTATTATTCATATTCTAACCTACCAAATGTTATTTACCCTCCTTATTCAATTTCGCCAACAAATTTTCCTTAAACGACAAACCTATCGGCAAGGATTCTTTTCCAATATAAATGCGGTTTCCTTCAATAAAACTAATTCGTTTCAAAGGAATTATATACGATTTATGAATTCTCACGAAAAGATGTTCAGGCAATTCCGAGTAAATATCCTTTAAAGTTTTATGACTTATTAAAGTTTTTTCTTTTGCAATAATCTTAACATAATCACCGCAGGATTGAAAATACAAAATGTCATCATAATCGGTTTTATAAATCTTTTTATCGGCTTTTATTAGCAAATAGTTTTGCTCGTTGCTGTTGCCGGCGTTTGTTTTTTTTCCTTCGTTGAGAATATTTAATTTTATAATTGCTTTATTGACAGCTTTCAAAAACCTGTCAAATGAAAAAGGTTTTAATAAATAATCGACAACATCAAGATCAAAACCCTGAACGGCATATTCGGGATAGGCTGTTGTAAAAATCACCAAAGGAGGATTATTCAACGATTTTAAAAAATTTATCCCCGAAAGTTTGGGCATATTAATATCCAAAAAGATCAGATCAATACTTTGGTTTTGTATTACTTCGATTGCTTCAATAGCGTTGCTGCAAGTGGCAAATAATTCTAAGCGGGGAAAATCATTAACGTATCGCTCGACCACTTCTTGCGACAATGGCTCATCATCGACAATAATACATTTTATGCTTTCATTTTTATATTCAGCCTTGCTCGTTTTCATTTGTTTATAATTGTTTCCCGCAGATTATGCTAATTTTCGCTGATGATTTTTCTGCGTTTATCTGCGAAATCTGCGGGAAATAGATTTCATATTAAATCCAATTTTAATTGCACGCTAAACTTCTCATCTTCATCATTAATTTCCAAAGAATATTTATCCTTATAAATGAGTTCCAGCCTCTTCTTTACATTTTCAAGCCCTATTCCTTTATAATCGTTAGATTCGGTTTTATCAATCTCTCCTTTATTATTTTCGGACTTAAAAATAATATTATTCTCACCGACTTCGATGTTAATATTTACAAAGGAAGCATCAAGCGAAGCTTTTACGCCATGTTTAAAAGCGTTTTCAATAAAAGGAATAAATAAAAGCGGGGCAATTTTATAATCGGCAGCATCGCCTTTTATCAATAATTCAATTTTCGCCTTCCCATCCGATCTTATTCGCTGCAACTCCACATAATCACTAATAATATTGAGTTCCTTTTTTAGCAAAACAAATTCCCCGGTAGTTTCATACAACATATATCTCATTATTGATGAAAGTTTAAGAATTATTTCGGGCGTTAATGTCGATTGTTTTAACGAAAGTGAATAAATATTATTCAGGCTGTTAAACAAAAAATGAGGATTTATCTGTGCTTTCAATGCTTTTAATTCAGTGTCTATCTTTTCTTTTTGCAACTGCATTAATTTATTTTGCGACTCCAATAAACTAAACCAGCCTTTCGATAATTTCAATAA
>Ga0233437_1003306_pt1 | contig 21539 bp, 19 predicted proteins | sample SI_122_August201_FD_182714 | JGI IMG/M metagenome (GOLD analysis project Ga0233437, IMG submission 182714) | Seawater microbial communities from Saanich Inlet, British Columbia, Canada - SI_122_August2016_200_MG | ecosystem: Environmental > Aquatic > Marine > Inlet | place: Canada: British...
TCTGGAGCAGCCAAATGAATGAGAGAGCTGTGTTATTTGCTCCTCTGTTGGGTAAAATCTATATTTGTATGCACGCTTTACAATTTTCATGGTTGCACAGTAACATGTCGTGCAATATACTAAAAGGGGGAAAAGCGGCTTATATCCTCATGGCTAAAGCCAGGGGTATTATACCGTCCTTGATAAGTCTGAGCAAACTTTAGAAATCTTTTCATAGCTAAATCTTTCGGATTTAACCTAGTATAGCTAGACTCTATTTCTTCCGGCAGAGAACGAGCATTTCTTTGAATTGCCACTCGAAACATTTCACCAAATGCTATACCAGGATATAGAACACAAGCTGCTTTTGGATCTACAATTACACTAACAGACCTTCCTAAAGGATCTCGACCTTCTCTTGTCATATCCACTCCCAAATAAGAAGGCGGATGATATTTTGTATCTATTGGCACTGCCATAATAATATAGAAAAAATTATTGTCTAGCTTTTATAGCGAGAAGGAAAATTAAACCTTTTGAAGTCCTCAGCCACATAAGTATTTTCAAAAACTTGTTTAGCTTCATCTTCAAATTCTTTGACATCTCTATAACGAGCGGAAAAATGAGTCAAAATAAGCATTTCAACATTTGATGTTTTTGCAATCTCTGCAGCTTGTTTCGCTGTCATATGCATATATTGTTCTGCTAGATCTCTATGTTTTTCAGTATAAGTACTCTCACAAATAAGCACTGTAGCATCTTTAGATATTTGCAAAGCTGCAGGACACGGTCTTGTATCGATTACAACAGAAAGCACCTGACCTTTTTGTATCCAGCTAACATCTTCTAACTTTACGTCTTTGTCATTTATTTTAAGAAGCCCTTTCTTGATTAAAAGGCCTACATTAGATCCTTGAATATTATTTTTTTTCAAAAGGTCTTTATTAAATTTCACTCTATCTTTTTCTGTTACTCTCCAGCCTATATTATCAACTTTATGATCTAGAAAAGCAGCCTCTATTATAAAATTACCATCATCTTCAACAAGACCTGATTTTGAAACTGGATGTTCGATTACTTGTATATTCTCATGATAAATACAACCATATCTAAGAGCATCAAAGTTTTTTTTACCTGAAGCTGGATAATAACAATGAATAGGATGAGTAACCTTATCTAAGTTCAATCTCATAAGCATAGAGCCAAGACCTAGACAATGATCACCATGAAAATGTGAAACAAAAATTCTATTAACAGTAGGAGGAGCTACCTCTGCAAAAATAAACTGTCTTTGAGTTCCTTCTCCCGGATCAAATAAAAATCCTTCTTCATTCCATCTTACAAGATAGGCCCCATGATTTCTTTCTCTTGTTGGTTGTTGGGAAGAACATCCCAATATAATAACATCTCTATTACTCAAGAAGGCCTCCATGCAAAAAAAGGTATTCTTCCTAAAACAGCTCCAGTTATTCCACCTACGATATGTGCTGTATTGGCTATATTAACAGGCATTGCTGTTTTACTAAAAAATTGCCAAGCAAAAGAACCTACTTGAAGTAAAAACATTGCCAAAACAAAAAACATTAAAAAATAAATAACAGGCCTTTGCAAAGGATACCCTTCCCAAGGAGCTATTTTTTGTCTCATCCATATAAAACAAGCAAGACCCATTATAACTCCGGAATATCCCAAGAAAAACGGTCCACTCATTAAATATTGGAAAGTATTTGAAACGGCGGCAATTATCAAAACTAAAAGAAGATAACGAAAAATAGATAGTTTATCTTCTACCTGTTTTCCTAGTACCCAAAGCCAAAGCATATTAAAAATAATATGTAAAAAATCTTTATGTAAAAAAGCTGGAGAAAAAATTCTCCATACTTGACCTTCTCTTATTTTTTCAAATAATTTGCCTGAAAAATCGAATTTTTGATTTGGATGAACAACCTTTTTTACTAAAACATTATAAAAACCTTTCCAATATGGTATCTTTTCAATTTTTTCAAGTTCTTGTTGCATCTCAAGTGGAATTTCTTTGTCTTTAGAAGTAACGTTATATTTTGATATTGCCTCATTTAAAAGCCTCATAGCATCCGGAGAATCATACATGAGTAAATATTGAATAGGGGTAAATAAAACATATTTTCCTTTCTTGTTAAACTCTTGCATTAGATTAACAATGAAAAAAAGTAAACAAATAGAAAAGAAAAAAAATGTCATTTTATATATGAAGGGTTTTCTATCTTGAGGCATAATTACTTGACGTCTTTGATCTTCATCTAAATCTGGAGCTATTTCTCTATCTTTCTCTTGCTTTCTTTTTAGCACTTCATCAATAGATACATTATATTTAGAATCATCTGGATTTTTTTCAAACTCTTTTAAATATTCCAAAACCTGATTCAGATCATCTTCGTTATGAACCCAAAGTAAAAAAACAGTTCTATCTTTTTCTAATTTAACCTCAAGGGTATTATCTATATTTTCTTTTAAAAGAAAGTTAGAAAACCTTCTTCCCTTACCTTCTTCTTCAAATGTTTTAACTAAACGCATTGTTTTATCTTCTTTATTATTTGCGAAGTTGACAACCCTTCAACAAGCTCTACTACATGAACTTTTCCACCAAAAGATTTAACAACATCAGATTCTAAACAATTTTCTCCATATTCAGACCCATTGACATGTATATCAGGCTTTAGTATTGATAAAATATGTCTTGGATCCACCTCATCAAACCAGGTAACATAGTCTACAAAACTAAGAGCTGACATCATTTCCAATCTGTATTCCAATGGAATAATAGGTCTATTTTCACTCTTATAGCTTTTAATAGAACTATCTGTATTCAAAGCAACTATTAAAACACCTTTTTTAGAAGCTTCGAAAATAATTTGCAAATGTCCTGCATGCAAAAGATCAAACGAACCATTTAAAGTAACTATTGTCTTACTTTCTTTTTTTAGTTGATTTCTTAGTTCGGTTAACTTTTTTGGGTGTATTATTTTTTCTTTCCAATTTCTCTTCATTTATTTTTCTCTTAGGAAAAGCTATTTTAAAAACATCATCATAATATTCGACAAAATGAACCGTTAATCCCTTTTTTAAATAATCAGGAAGCTCATCATAATCTCTTAAATTTTCTTTTGGGAAAATAAGAGTCTTCATTAAAGAACGTTTTGCTGCTATTAATTTTTCTTTAAGACCTCCTATTGGAAGAACTTTACCTGTCAAGGTAAGCTCGCCTGTCATAGCCAAGTCTTCTTTGACATGCTCTTTTAAAAGCAAAGATAATATTGCTGTTGTCATAGTAACACCAGCAGACGGTCCATCTTTAGGCACAGCTCCTTCTGGTATATGAATATGAACTTCTTTTTTATCAAAAAACTTATCTTTACTATATCTACTTACCTGACTTTTAACATAACTCCAAGCTATTTGAGATGATTCTTTCATAACATCTCCCGCTTGCCCTGTTAACTTCATAATTGTTTTTTCACTAGGAGAATCAATAACTTCGATATAAAGAGTGACTCCACCAAGAGCTGTCCAGGCCAGGCCTGTACAAACCCCAATTGGTGTTTTTTTATAATAAATATCAGAAATAAAAATAGGTTTTCCAATATAGTCTGTTAAAGACGTTTCGCTTATCGTTATCTTTTTTCTTTTTGTTTTTTTCTTACTTTCCATTTCTTTAGCTATCTGCAAAGATACTTTTCTAAGTATTTTCTTTATGTAATTTTCTAAAGAACGAACACCCGATTCTCTTGCATAACCATTAATTATATGCGCTATTGCTGTTTGTGTAAAATTAACATCTGATAATTTAAGCCCCATGCTTTTACGGTTTCTAGGGATAAGATATTTTTTTGCTATTTCAATTTTTTCTTCTTGAATATAGCCAGAAAGTCTCATAACTTCCATTCTGTCTTTTAACGGCTCTGGGATAGTATCCAATACATTCGCTGTAACAATAAATAAAATATTAGAAAGGTCACAAGGAACATCTAGATAATGATCATGAAAATCTTTGTTTTGTTCAGGATCTAACACTTCAAGCAATGCAGAAGCAGGATCACCCTGATAACTACTACCCATTTTATCTACTTCATCGATCATGATAACAGGGTTCATTGTTTCAGACTGTTTTAAAGCTTGAATCATTTTACCGGGCATAGCTCCAATATAAGTCCTTCTATGTCCTTTTATTTCAGCTTCATCACGCATACCACCGACCGAGAATCTAAAGAATTTTCTATTTAATGCTCTAGCAACACTTTTACCTATGCTTGTCTTTCCAACACCTGGAGGTCCTACCAAACAAATAATGCTGCCTTTAACCCCACCTGTCAATTTACCTACTCCAATAAACTCTAAAATTCTCTCTTTAATATCTTTAAGTCCATAATGATCTTTTTCTAAAATTCCTTCTGCTTTTGCGATGTTATCATTTTCTACGCTATTCATTCCCCAAGGAACAACTGTTAGCCAGTCAAGATAGTTCCTGCAAACTCCATATTCCGCAGACTGTATTTCCAAAGTATTTAATTTTTCTTCTTCTTCATCGATAACTTTTTGAACTTCTTTAGGAACTTTTCTTTTCTTAAGTCTTTCAGCAAACTTTTCTAAGTCGCATGTCTTATCATCTTTCTCCATTCCAAGTTCTTTTTTGATAGCTTTTAACTGCTCTCTTAAAAAAAACTCTCTTTGAGCTTTAGAAATAGTAGATTCAATTCTTTGGTTAATACTGCTTTGCAAACGACTTAAATCTAATTCTTTTTTCAAAAGAAGCAATGCCTTATCAATTCTTTTTTGAAGATCGAAAGAAGCTAGAACCTCTTGAAGTTCTGTTCTTGTAGCCGTTGTTAAAGCTACAGCAAAATCAGCAAGCTTTCCAGGTTCTGTAAAATCCGAATGACCTAAAAATAGTTGAAGCTCTTCTTTAAAAAGAGGATTTAATTTCAATAGTTCTTTGATCGTTGTAATAATACTAATCGAATAAGCTTTTAGTTCTTTACTTAGATTATCTAAAGAAGGATCTTCATGATATTCTATTTGAACATGAAGATTTTTATCTTTTTTATGTTTTTTCCTTTTAACTATAGATATCCTTTTTTCCATATTTAATACGACTTGAGCACCACCTTGCTCCATTGGAATAATTCTAAGGATTCTAGCTAAAACACCAACATCATAAATATCATCGATTCCTAACTTATAAATATCAGCATCTTCTTTTTTAGTTAAAAAAAGTCCCATGCATTTATGTTCTGTTTTCGCTACATTTTTAAGGACTTCATAATAGCTGCCCGGCTCAATTAAAATAGGAGCTGCCATACCTGGAAAAAACGGTCTCTTGTTTAAAGGAATAACAAAAACATCATCTGGATATCTTAAATTATCTTTTTTAGGCACTTCTACTACAGCATCATCTTCAGAAAGAGCTGCAATTAATTTGTCATTTGAATCTTGCTCTGTCAATTGGACCTCATTAATATTTTTTTATTGTAACTATTAGATCTTGTTTAATTTAGCAACTTATATCAAATAGCGCAATAGTAGCGCTTTATTTTTTGCCTTAAATTTGTTACTCTGTTTCCTTTACAAAACATAAATTGATTTTTTTTGTACACTTAAAATTAAAAATAATTATATATGACAGCATTAATCATAGACACAAGTAACGAGCCTGCTATCCTTATTTTAGCAGAAGAAAAAACAGTAAAGAAATCTATTTTCTTAGAAAGTGGAAAATCTTTATCCAGCAACTTGGTTGTAGAGATAGAAAATTTAACAAAAGATCTTTTACATAAATTAGATTTTATTGGAGTAGGAACAGGACCTGGATCTTATACAGGCATTAGATCAGGAGTAACTGTTGCTAAAGCTTTGGCATATTCTTTGAATATCCCTCTTGTTTCCTTTTGTTCTTTACACGGCTATATTCCGCAAGAAAACAAAATATTTGTGAGCATGCTTGATGCTAGAAGTGGTGGAGTATATTTACTAGCTGGTAAAAAAGAGAATTTAAACTTTGAATATACATCCAAGCCATTAGTATTACCATTAGAAGAAGCTTTTGAATATATCCAAAAATCTGACCTAGTAATTTCTCCACATGCAGATAAACTTCAAAAAAGATTTAGTGATCTTCATAAAGAAAAACAACCTACCTATGTACAAACATCACCTAACGAACATCGGCTAGTAAATATATGTATGAATAGTTTTAAGAGAAAAGAATTTGCTCAAGATTATCATTTAGAGATACATTATCTCAAATCTATAAAATAGAAAAAAGACAGCCTAGATTCATAACATTTGTTTAAACAAGTTGTAGTATTTTGCGATATTAAATGATTGGCTGTCAATGGTTTACAAAAACAACCTTGATTTACGACCCAAAAAAATATTTTTCACCTTGATTTACGACCATATTTTAAATAAAATCCTCGCTCACTTAACAAAGGAAATTTGTTATGATTCGATATCTTATTTTAATTTTTTCTTTTTTTAGTTATGCAAATTCTGCAGAAAAAATACCTCTAGAAAATTTTTTCCAAAAACCGGAAAAAACAAATGTTCAAATATCTCCAATAGGAAAATATATATCTTATTTAGCCCCTTGGAAACATCGTTTAAATATATTTATTCAAACCTTAGATAGTAATGAGATTCAGCAAATAACATTTTGTGAAAAACAGGATATTCTAGACTATCTTTGGTCTACAGAAGAAAAAATCTTTTTTTTGCAAGATGAGCATGGAGATGAAAAGAATCATCTTTTTTTTGCAGATATAGAAAACAAAAAAGTCAAAGATTTAACTCCTTATAAAGGAGTTAATTGTACAATAAAAAAACAAGATAATCATCCTCATGGGTTTTTATTATTTTCTATGAATAAAGAAAATAAATATATCAATGACTTGTATTGTTACAATCTAAGCACCGATGAAATTTCCATGGTGGCAAAGAATCCTGGGAATGTTATTAACTACCTTATAGATAATGAAGAACAAGTTAGATTAATCGTTACAACCGACGGGTTGAATAACTCAATACATATTCGAAAAAATAATGAAGAAAAGTTTCAACATCTATTAACTTATAATTTTAAAGACACATTAGAACCTTTATTTTTCACTTTTGATAATAAAAATGTTTATATTTCTTCGAATAGAGATAGAGACACCTGTGCTATTTGTGAGCTAAACCTAGATACAGGAAAAGAAAAATGCATCTTTGAACATCCACAAGTAGATGTGGATATTTTAGTAAAATCAAATGCCAGAAAAAAACTCACTGAAATATATTACTACACAGATAAGCTAAATATTGAATTTTTAGATGAAAAATCACAAAAAATACATGAATTTATCAATACTCATTTACCTAACTATAAAAATGTAATAGTTTCAAACGATGATAATGAAGAAAAATTTATCATTCTTTCTAAAAACGATAAAAATCCGGGATCTTATTATTTATTCGATTTAAACAAATGGAAACTTACAAAACTATTTGATAAATGCCCATGGTTAAAAGAAGGTATGCTAGCTTCTATGACACCTATTTCATACATGGCTAGAGATGGCCTTGAAATTCATGGATATCTTACTATTCCCAAAGATAAAGATCCTAGCAACTTGCCTTTGATAGTCCTTCCTCACGGAGGTCCTTACAGAAGAACTTCTTGGTGTTACAGACCTGATGTGCAATTGTTTGCCAATAGAGGATTTGCTGTTTTGCAGATGAATTTTAGAGGATCATCCGGATATGGAAAAGCTTTTAGAGAAAAAGGCTTTAAGCAATGGGGACTTAACATGCAAGATGACATAACCGATGGTGTTTTATGGGCTATCAATCAAAAAATAGCTGATCCTAAAAAAATAGCCATATTTGGATCTAGCTACGGGGGATATGCAGCTTTAATGGGAGTTGTAAAAACTCCTGACCTTTACTGCGCCGCTATTAGCTATGCAGGAGTATCTAATTTAATAAAACATTTAACAGAACATACCTCACAAGAAGAAATGTTTTTAAGAAAAGCCTATGAAATATTAGGACATCCTGAAAAAGATAAAGAACAACTAATACAAACATCTCCTTATTTTCATGTAGATAAAATTAAAACGCCTCTTTTTATTATTTATGGAGAAAATGATCCAAGAGTTGTTAAATCTCAAGCGGAAGACATAATAGAAGTGTTACAAAAAAAACATGCTTCAGTAGAAGTTATGGTAAAAGAAAATGAAGGACATGGTTTTATAAAAGAAGAAAATATTTTTGATGTCTACAGAGCTATTGAAAGCTTTTTAACAAAACATATAAATCTGGATTAAGAAGATTAAAAACACTTTATTTATTTATAGGTAAAGGTACTTTTTTATCTGCATGATTTTGAAAAATTTTTTGAAAAACTTGAGGATACTCTACAGATAATTTCCCAAAAATCCATATAGATAAAGCAATAATATGCCGATTTAATTGACAGGAAATGTCAAATGACGAAGATAAAAATCTTTCATGAAAACAGCCTCCATTACAAAGATTTTTTGCAAAACAATGTGCATATTTTTTTTATTTTCATAAGATCTTTTTATAAATTCATTCTGTTTAGTTATATCTATACCTGCTTTTAGATCCCCCATCCTGAAATCTTCATTATTAACAAACCTATGACAAGGATAAAAAAATCCTTCTGGAGAAACTGCAAGAATATTTTTTCCTAAACTACAAAAAAACTCTTAAACAAACACAGTTTTGAGCAAAAAAATTGCAAAACCACAAAAAGACTAAATAATACACATAATACTTTCAATAAAAAAATTAGTATATTCGAATCCACCAGAATTTCAATTAGATTGAATCGACAAAAAATACAGAAAAAACTCACAATCTTATACTTAAAAGATTTCATTAACTCTGCTTTCACAATTATCATTTAAACTTGAAAAAATATTTCTTATAAAGATATGCTAACTGAACTTTTTTAACGTGGTGTTTTCATGTCATATTTTGCATCTGGAATAAAATCTGTTTCTTCTGTTGTAAGAACCTTTGTAAACTCATCTATTTTAACTAAAAGTTTAGTTTCCATAGCTGTCATAGTAGTCATGATAGCTCTTAGAACAATATACGTATATTTTAATGGTTGTGACATAAAAAAATGGGATTTAGACAAAACAGTAATTGTCTTACGAGATGTTTCCCAAGGTCTAGAGTTAGTAAAAAAAGATAAATCGACCAGAAAAACCTATTCTTATAAAATTCCTTGGAGCACAAAACACAAAAACCATGAAATTCTAGAGCAAACTGAAGTCAGAGTAACATCTAATGGCAGTATATTCTTATTTTTACCGGAAACAAAATGGTCAACTACTTGGAAAAATTTCAACATTTCTTTAAATTACGATGACTTCGATAAAAGCCTTATTTGGAAAATCTTTTCCAAAAATACTAAAAAAGCATACTGGCTACCTTTTGATAAAACAAAATCTCCTAATGGAGATTGTCCTGAAACAAACACCCTTATAAAAGATTTATTAACAATGCCTACAGATGAATGTATTTTCTGGCTTGATGAATTTGAAATAGCTAACATCTTATGGTCTAAAGGTTTTCATGAACCATCTACCCTTACCTTAAAATTAAAGCCTCGTTTTATAAAAAAATGTTAATCGCGATCCAACCATGATTATAAGTGGAAAATCTCTTTAAAACAGGAAAATTCATAATAACAAAAATAAATTATAACCACATGATAAAATAAAATATTATTTAATCACTTATCCCCCGAATAATTTAACAAAAGGATATTTGATCATTTCAATTAAAGAAAAGTAGCTTCTAACACATGTGCCTACAGATTTCCCTGCAATTTTAGATGTTTTTTCAACAGAATGATCTATACATTCAGGAACAGAGTCTTCTGCAGATGATAAACAATATATAGCCCCGTATCCCAATAAAGCCCAAAATTTAGAAACACCTTTCAATGCTTTTGTTGCAACAAGAGCCGCTAATTTTATACCACCACAAGTAGCTATAGTAAGTCCTTTTATTATAAATGGTTTCGATTTCGAAAAAAAAACAAGCCATTTCCCTTTTGCTTCAGCTATATTTTGCTCTCTCAATCGAACGTTTAACTCTCCATTTTGACCACTAGAACCTATTCTCATACACTCTCCTAAAAATTTGATTCAAAAATTATCTATCATTAAAAATATTTTTTCAATAAAAAATCATTTTATAATTTTATGCTCTATTTTAAAGAAGATTTTTATTATAGAAAAAAATTACAAATAATTAATCCACCAAAATTTCAATTAGATTGAATCGACAAAAAAATACAGAAAAAATTCACAATCTTACACTCAAAAGATTACGAAAAATAATATCAATTTGTGAATGTAATTATTATTGATTAACTTTTGATCTTCCATATGACAGGATCTCTTGATTCTTGACTTAAAGTCTAATTTTTTCACGAAAAAAGACTTCATTAACTTTGTTTTCACAATTATCATTTAAGCTTGAAAAAATATTTCTTATAAAACTATGATAACTCAACTTTTTTAATATTATATTTTTATGTCAAGCTTCACATCCGGAATAAAATCCGTTTCCTCTATTGCAAACACTTTTACAAATTCATCTACTTCAACTAAAAGTTTAGTTTCCATAGCTGTCATAATAGGCATGATAGCTCTTAGAAAAATACACGTATATTTTAATGGATGTGATATAAAAAAATGGGATTTAGACAAAACAATATTTGTCTTAAGAGATGTTTCTCAAGGTTTGGAGTTAGTAAAAAAAGACAAGGCAACAGACCAAACCTTTTCTTATAAAATCCCTTGGAACACAAAAAACAAAGTCTATGCAGGTTTAAAAGCAACTGAAGTTAGAGTAACATCTAATGGCAGTATATTTTTGTTTTTACCGGAAACAAAATGGTCAACTACTTGGAAAAGTTTCAATATTTCTTTAAATTACGACGACTTCGACAAAAGTTTCATTTGGAAAATATTTTCCAAAGCTACAAAAAAAACATACTGGTTACCTTTTGATAAAACTATAGCTCCTCGTAGATCTTGCTCGGCTACTACCGGCTTTATAAAAGATTTATCAACAATGCCTACAGATGAATGTATTTTCTGGCTTGATGAATTTGAAATAGATAACATCTCATGGAATGAAGGTTGCAATGAGCCTTCTAATCTTGTACTAAAACCTCGTTTTGTAACAAAAAGCGCCATCGACCCTACAATGCTTATCAATAGCATTAAATGGATAACAGCCATGATTATAAGCGGCAAATCTTTCGGAGACATCGATTACGAAAATCACGCAATAATGTTAATTGAAGGAATGGAAAATGGGGAGTATTTTTTGCAATATGCCCATTTAAGCGCTATACAAGGTATTGAAACAGAGAAGATATCTGAATCTAAGGATGACTCATCTACTCTACTCTCTATAAAAGATAAAGAAGAAAACAAAAGACTTAGAAAAAAATTCCTAAAAGCTGACTACCGCTCTTCAATAATAGTCACCGACAGAAGGAAAATACAAAGAATGATAAAAAGAATTAAGCAAGAACAAAACAAAAAACTTTCTATACCGTTCTCTATATTAGGAGGTAAATCAATGTTTACAAAAAACGGATGTCATAATTGCATCTCATGGGTATTAGATAAGTATAAAAAGTATCTAGGATTTGAGATAACTGATAGCATATTTAGCTCTATTATAACAAACCCAAGATCTTATGCTTTTGAAAAAGCAAAACATTCTAAAAACACTCCTCTTCATAAATCTTTTTAAAAAGGAAAAATCATGACAATAAAAAATATAAGCTCAGAGTTTGAGAAGGTCTCTTCTTTTGAGACTGTACAGGATATGTCTGAAAATGCTGAAATACATCTTTCTTTTTGGGGATGCTACTACTTTACTGTTAAAGGCTACAGTGGATATCTTCCAGGCGCAGATGCTTTTCTTATTAAAGTAATGGAATTAGTGAAAAAAACTAACTATGAATTTGATGAAAATCAAAGAGATGCAGGATATAAAATAAGTAAGAAAATCAATCAATTTTATTCCGTTCAAAATACACTTTATAAAAATAGTTGCCTTCTTACTAGAATTTTAAGTGTCATCAGAGAAATTTTTAATGACAGGACAAATTCCAGAACAGAACAAAATAGCCTTAAGTTATTCCCTAATTATGTAGATAAAAATCTTCGATGGCCTTGGATAGATTTTGCAGATAGTTTTCTTTTTACGCGTTACACTAGAAATCAGTATCTAAAAGCATTTGGAAAAGAAATCCCCAGTCATAAAGAACCTAGATTTAGGAATCCTGATAGATGGTAGTATGTTTAGTCATATTATGACCAATCCAAGATCTTATGCTTTTTAAAAAGGAAAAATCATGACAATAAAAAATATAAGCTCAGAGTTTGAGAAAGTCTCTTCTTTTGAGACTGTACAGGACATGTCTGAAAATGCTGAAATACATCTTTCTTTTTGGGGATGCTACTACTTTACTGTTAAAGGCTACAGTGGATATCTTCCAGGCGCAGATGCTTTTCTTATTAAAGTAATGGAATTGGTGAAAAAAACTAACTATGAATTTGATGAAAATCAAAGAGATGCAGGATATAAAATAAGTAAGAAAATCGATCAATTTTATTCCAATAAAAATACACTTTATAAAAATAGTTGCCTTCTCACTAGAATCTTAAGTATAATAAGAGGAACTTTCAACGACATCACTAATTCCAGAACTGAACAAAACAGCCTTAAGTTATTTCCTAATTATGTAAATACAGGTCTTCGATGGCATTGGATCGATTTTGGTGATCGTTTGATCTTTGCTGTTTATACTCAAAATCAGTATCGAAAAGTATTTGGGAAAGAACCTCCTTATCATTTGACAAACAAATTCAGTAATCCTGATAGATGGTTCCCTCCTCGCCCCCTGTATCAGCGTAGTTGTCGGGAGAAAATTTAGAAACATTTGAATTATTTAGTTTTTCATATTTCTCAGCTATAGCTTGATCTCTTTCTTTCCAAAGGTTTGCCTTGGATATCAAGTGAGTAGCATCAACAAAAGTAAATACTTCATTCATTAATCCTTGTTTTTTTAGCTGATCTCTTAAATCTGCAAAAATTTTCGATAAAAGTGTAGTTCCTATTTTAGTTCGTATTTTACAAAACACTGTATGATCCGGAGTTTTTTCAGACAAGGTAAAATGACAAAACCATTTTGCTGAATTATTTTCTTGAACAAACCTTTCTAGCTCTCTGTCACTGATATTTTCCATGAATTGCAGCAATAAACATTTAAATAATCGCAAAAGACCATATCCTTTAAACGAGTTATCTTTTTCAAGTTTTTTGAGCTGTTTTTCTACATGAGTAAAGGACCATATTTTAATAAATTTACGGTAATTGTGATCTTGGGGAATTAAATCTTCTAGACTAATCATCTCAACTTGTTGCATAGGTATCTCCTGAATAAAAAGAGAGATAATAACAAATAGTTGATTATTATTCTTCAGCTTTCAACAGTCCCAAATTAGAACTTTTCTACTTTGGTGAAATTAGGACATCTTTACTTTGCTCTAACACCATTTCAGCTAAGTTGTAATGTCATTTTCATGTCCTAACCTTTTTTCTGCTATTAATTTCATAATGTGTAGCCGCTCAGCTTCTTTTTGTGTCATCAATATCTCCAAAGTTTTTCACCTCCTCAATATCTTTATGAAAAGGTGACATTATAGCTTTGCAGGAATATGACATTACAGCTTTGCGCGTACATTCATCAAATCTTAGTTGATATATAAGCTCCTATAAATTACAATTGGTCAAGTTATAAACTTATTTTAAAATCCGGAGAAAAATTAGATGCCAAGTGTTAAAGTACGAATGGGCGAATCTATTGATAAAGCATTAAGAGCGCTAAAAAAGAAACTTGATAAAGAAGGAATCATGAAATCAGCTAAAGCTCATAGGTTTTATGATAAACCGTCTATCAAAAAAAGAGCTAAATCAAAAGCTGCTACTAAAAGAATGAAGACTGTTGGAAGAAAGCATAGAATGTAAGTAAATAATTTAGCACTCAATCTCATTGTTTGCTAAATTCTCTTTTCAAACAATTCAAAATTATGCTATATTTACATAAAAAGTAAAAAAGAATCGTTATGGCTGATTATTATCAAGTATTAGATATTCCTAAAGATGCTACAGAAGAGCAAATAAAAAAAGCTTATCGCAAAAAAGCTCTCAAATATCACCCCGATAGAAACCCTGATGATTCTGAAGCTTCAGATAAATTCAAAAAAGTATCTGAAGCATACGAAGTTCTAAGCGACCCTAATAAAAAGCAAGTTTACGATCAATATGGAGAAGAAGGTCTAAAAGGATCCATGGGCGGCATGGGCGGAGCTCCAGGCGGATTCTCCTCTATGGAAGAAGCTCTTCGAACATTTATGGGAGCCTTTGGCAGCGGCGGCATGGGCGGCGGAGATTCTATCTTCGATTCTTTTTTTGGATTTGAAGGATCTCGTGAAGGAGGCCCTAGCAAAGGCGCTAGTAAAAAAATATCAATTACTATTTCTTTTGAAGAAGCCGCTAAAGGAATAGAGAAAGAAGTCTTCATCACCAATTACCATATATGCACAAAATGTAACGGATCAGGAGCTAAAACTCCAAATAGCATAAAAACATGTCCTACTTGTTCAGGACAAGGACAAGTACTTCAAAGTCGTGGATTTTTTAGCATGTCAAGCACATGCCCTCAATGTCACGGTCATGGTAAAATAATATCCGATCCTTGCCCAGAATGTAGCGGCCTTGGAAAAATCAAGAAAAAAGAAAAAATTAAAATTAGCATTCCAGCGGGCGTAGATAATGGAATGCGCCTTCGCATGACTGGTTATGGAGATGCTGGAGAGAACAATGGCCCCCCTGGAGATCTATACATATATATAACTGTCAAACCACATGAAGCTTTTAAAAGAGACGGTGATGACGTTTATATAGATGTCCCTATCTCCATCACAGAAGCTAGCTTAGGTTGTAAAAAAGAAATACCAACACCTTTAGGCAATAGTTGTAGAATATCTATCCCAGAAGGCTCTCAAAATGGTAAAATTTTAAGAGTTAGATCAGCTGGATTTTCTAATGTACATGGTCAAGGTAAAGGAGATCTTCTAGCAAGAGTTATTGTAGAAACGCCTGTAAATTTATCAGCTAAACAAAAAGAGATGTTAAGTTCTTTTGAAGAAACGCTAACACCTTCTAATCATCCAAAAAGAAAATCATTTTTCGAAAGAGTGAAAAGTTTTTTTAAATAAAAGAATTTATTTAAAACAAGAACCAATTAAATTATTACAGTAACAGTAAAGATGCCAATAAAACGGCGCTAATAACTAACACAAATATTAGTATATTAAGAAAAAAAGATAAGATTTTTTTACGTTTTACCTTTTTATCATAAATCTCTTTCGAAAGAATAATTACTGAAGCTTTCTTTTCTACTTTTGCTCGTGTTGTACATTGTTTTTTTGATGCAAAATTACTTAACTTTTGCAATATTTCTATAGATGTCATAGAAATTATTTGTTCTTCTGTCAATGATAATAAAGAAGCTAATCCTCTTGTTATTTCATCTACTTGATCGTTAAGACCACCTGTATAGTATCTATCAGGGTGAGAAACGACTCCTTATAATTATTTAGCAAACATAAATCTCTAATATTACTACAATATGAGATAGCCCAGAATAGTGCTGACATTCAACTTGACTTGTCATTGTCTTTAATCAACATTCAAGTTCTGCACAACCATCCCGAAGAGCAAAACTGTTTAGCTTTTGTATTATATGAAATAGCCATAATTATCCCTTCTAAGAGACTTTCTCTGAATTAACATATTGCAACAATCCTTCGAAGAACCAACCTGATCATACTTAAATAGAGCATCGAGAGGCTGCTTTTGGTCATCAGTTCATAATCTTTACTTAAGCGTCTGCATTTTCCTAGCCAGGCAAAGGTTCTTTCTACAATCCATCTTCTGGCTTCGAGCATAAAACCTGGGTTATCTCTTCTTTTTACAGTTTGTAAATTAACTCCATACTTTAGGATTTGTTCATGAAATTCTGTTCCGCAATAGCCTTGATCAGCAAATATTGTTTGATGGTAATTACCTTTGCTAAAATACAGTAAAGCCTCGAGTCCGTTTCTATCACCACAATTACCACTAGTAATTACTGCCGAAATCAACAATCCAAAGTGATCCAGCAATATATGTCTTTTCCTACCTTTAATTTTTTTACCTCCATCAAATCCACAAATCCCTTTTTTTCTGTGGTTTTTACACTTTGACTGTCTACTATTCCTGCTGACGGAGTACTGTGCCTGCCTAAAAGTTTCCTTAACTTGCCTGTTAAAACCTGATTCAGTTTCTTAAACAACTCTCGATTTCTCCATCTAAGAAATTGCGAATAAACCGATTTCCATGGAGGAAGGTCTGTCCATTGACATCCTGTTCTAAGAACAAAGAAAATACCGTTGAGCATCTCTCTTCTGCTATATTTTCCTTTGCAACCAGCTCCTCTGTAGACTTCTTTTCTAAGTAAGGGCTCTATCCTCTTCCCATTCTTTATCTGATAAATCGCTTGGATATGCTTGTCTTTTCATTTTCTACCTCCTGGTAGCAAGGTAAAAATTATACTAAAATTTTTAATTCAGAGAAAGTCTCTAAGCTTATTAAAGAAATAATTATAACATAATAAAAATTTTAATTAAACATTAATAAAGTCAATTAACTAAGTAAAAAAAGCGTATAATAAAACTATAATAACCAAAGATTTACAAATAAATAACAATCGATCTTTATTAAAGACAATGCAATCTACAATATCTTACTTAAATAGTTAAAACTAAAGGTGTTTTAATAAAAACACCTTTAGTTATATATTGTTATATTAATGGAAATATTTAAAAATTAAAGCCTTTGAATTATTTAAACGATACTTATAATCAAAAGTCTTACGTAAACAAGGTCCATTCCATACCCATTCCCATTTAGTTTCCCAATTATTAGGAATCCTCAAGACATTTCTTGTACTAATATATCCAACATAAGCTTTTGGAGCCTCTCTAGTAACATTGTCACCAGAACCTACAACATATTGAATGTGATATACCCCACCTGTAACATTAGATGCATAGTTATTATCAAGAGACACACTAACCTCACCTTCATAGACTAAATAATCTAAAGTATTATATTCAGTTGAGCTTCCTTCTATATATCCTGAAATACTAGATGTTCCTAGGAAGACGAACACATCAATCTGATCATAACCTCTATAATTATTCATATTAGAGAAAGTTACACTACCACGTTCTAGATAACCTTCATCATCTCCTGTGAAATACCAAGCTTTCTCTTCATTAGTTCCTCTAAGAGTATCTGTACCAGCACCTCCAATTAAATTATCCATAGAAGTGAAAGCTATCTCTGAATTAACCAAAGTTCCTGTTTTATCAGATTCTACATCCCAGAATTCATTGTAATCAGGACCATGTAGAGTATCTTCTCCAGCACCTCCATATAAAATATCCATCACACTAAAATGAACGAATCCATTTTCTAAACTTCCTGTTTTTTCTCCTGAAACATACCAGGTTTCTCCTGTAGAAAGACTTTTTAAGGTATCTACTCCATAATAACTACCAACTAAACTATCCATTCCAGTGAAAGTCATATTACTTGATTCTAATGATCCAGCTTGTGCTCCTGTCATTGTCCAGGTATCACCATCATCTGGACCATATATAGTATTATATCCAGTACCACCAGCTAGGATAGATATATTAGATAGAGTTACTGTATTATCACCCAAATCAACTGTTCCAGCATTAGATCCTGTTACATTCCATATAACAGTACCAGAATGTCCTGTAACTTGATTAGAACCGCTCTCGCCTCCACTAATAGTTTTAATGTAATAATCTCCATCGAAAATAAAGATATCATCACTAGTACCACCCACTAAATGTTCAAAATCTTCAAAAGGAATGCCATCTTCAGTTCCCGCTCTATCTCCTGTAATATGCCAAGTAGAATTAGATCCATATAAAGTATCGTCATCACTTTGACCACCTTTAATGCTCTCTACGTTATTGAGACCACCTTTAATTTTAGCTGAAGCATTAGGTGCTATACTAATAATAATTGGTTGTGTACACGCTGAACAATCTACAATACCTCCGTTAATAGATCCATCAACTTCAGTATCATCAGTTAATTCAAAAGTATCTTCTCCTCCAGATCCTTTATTCAACACTTGAATTGTATCATAAGTAATAGTTTTACTTGAGTAAGACATAGTTCCAGCGTTAGTACCAGTCAATTGCCAAGTAACATCAACATCTTCTGGAGATGTTAATTCATTATTAGAAGAAAGATCGCCTGTAATACTTGTTACATAACCATCAGCTGATACAATGAATGAATCATCACCAGCACTTCCACCAACAACACTATGCATATTAGTAAATGAAAGACCTATAGTTGACAATGAACCTGCATAATCACCTCCTGTGATATTCCAAGTATCTCCTGTGGCAGGACCTTCTAATGTATTGGTACCACTACCACCAGTGAGAGTAGAAACATTAGTTATTCCACCTACTACTTTTGTTCCAGATCTTCCAGCAAGACTAACTGTAAAGTCATTTACACATGTAGCAAAACTTACTACGTTACTGCCTAAGCCACCATCTATTGCTCCAGTTAAACTTCCATCATCGTTGATATTAAAGGTATCTACTTCAGTTCCTCCTGTTAGATTATTAATATCTGAGAATTCAACTAACGCAGCACTTAAACTTCCAGTATCTGCTCCATTTATTGTCCAAGTTTCTACTGTATTATATCCTACTAGCGTATCATCATTACTAGCTGATCCTTGGATAGTCTCTATATTACTAAAGGTGATTCCTGCTGTTGTTAAGCTTCCAGCTTTTGCTGCGCTTAATGTCCAAGTATCGCCAGCACTCAAACCTATTAGAGTATCATCATTAGAAGATGATCCTTGAATAGTTTCTATATTACTAAAAGTTATTCCTGCTGTTGTTAAGCTTCCTGCATTTGCTGCGCTTAATGTCCAGGTATCTCCTGCACTCAAACCTATTAGAGTATCATCATTAGAAGATGATCCTACTATTACATCTACAGCAGTAAAGCTTAATCCTTCTGTTGTTAAGCTTCCTGCGTTCGCTGCACTTAAAGTCCAAGTATCTCCAGCATTTGGTCCTTGTAGAGTTGTTGTTCCGCTTCCTCCTGTTAATGTAGCAATGTTACTTATTCCACCCACTACTTTTGTTCCTGCTTGTCCTGGTATGCTCACAGTAAAGTCACTAGTACAAGCTGCAAAACTTAATGAATTTGTTCCAGCTCCACCTTCAATAGCCCCTGTTAAACTTCCTGCTTCTGAAATATTAAAGATATCATTATCTCCACCACCTGTTAGACTATCGATATTAGAGAAAGTCATTCCAGCTACAGTTAAATTTCCACTATCTTCTCCAGTTATGTTCCAAGTTTCTGCTACATCATAACCTATTAATGTATCACTATTACTATCTGATCCAACTATTACATCTACTGCGGTAAAGCTTAATCCTTCTGTTGTTAAGCTTCCTGCATTCGCTCCGCTTAATGTCCAAGTATCACCAGTAGCAGATCCTTCCAGAGTTGTTGTTCCACTTCCTCCAGTTACGCTTGCTATATTACTTATTCCACCTACTATTTTTGTTCCAGATCTTCCATCTAAACTCAAAGTGAAATCATTAGCGCAAGTAGCAAAACTTAATGAATTTGTTCCTAAGCCTCCATCTAGAGCTCCTGTTAAACTTCCATTATCATTTATATTAAAGACATCATCTCCACTTCCAGCAGTGAGATTATTAATATAGGTAAATGACAATAACGCAGTACTTAAACTTCCAGCATCAGCTCCATTTATTGTCCAGGTATCGCCTGCATCTAAGCCTACTAATGTATCATCATTAGAAGATGAACCTTGGAAAATTTCTATATTACTAAAGGTTACATCTGCTGTTGTTAATGATCCTGCATTCGCTCCACTTAAGGTCCAGGTATCGCCTGCTGTTATACCTATTAATGTATCATCATTAGAAGCTGATCCTGTCAATATATCCATATAACTAAAGCTTATTGCTGCTGTTGTTAAGCTTCCTGTGTTCGCAGCACTTAATGTCCAGGTATCTCCTTCTGCTAAACCAACTATAGTATCATTATTAGAAGATGATCCTACTATTACATCTATTCCACTAAAGGTCACGCCTGCTGTTGTCAATGATCCAGCTTTTGATCCACTTAATGTCCAGGTATCTCCTGTATCTAAGCCTCTCAATGTATCTGTTCCGGATCCTCCTACTAGATTTGTAATGTAAGTTACACTTCCATCTACTTTACCTGTCTCTGGTCCTAAACTTCCTCCTGATTGAAGAATAATTAATACATCTTCTGTACAATTTTCAAAACTTAAGGTGTTTGTTCCAGCTCCTCCTGATAAGTCTCCTGTTAAACTTCCTGCATCTGTAAAGCTAAAGACATCATCATCTCCACCACCTGTTAAGCTGTTCATATAAGAGAAAGTCACTCCTGATAGAGTTAAGTTTCCACTATTTTCTCCTGTTATATTCCATGTATCTGCTACATCATAACCTATTAATGTATCACTATTAGAAGATGATCCTACTATCACATCTATAGCACTGAAACTTACGCCTGCTGTTGTTAATGCTCCAGCTTTTGCTCCGCTTAATGTCCAGGTATCTCCTGCATCTAAGCCTCGCAATGTATCTGTTCCTGATCCTCCTACTAGATTTGTGATATAAGTTACACTTCCATCTACTTTACCTGTTTCAGGTCCTAAACTTCCGCCTGATTGAAGGATAATTAATACATCTGATGTGCAATTTTCAAAACTTAAAGTGTTTGTTCCAGCTCCTCCAGATAAGTCTCCTGTTAAACTTCCTGCATCTGTAAAGCTAAAGACATCATCATCTCCGCCACCTGTTAAAGTGTCCATATAAGAGAAAGAAACTCCTGCTAGTGTTAAGTTTCCACTATCTGCTCCTGTTATATTCCAAGTCTCTGCTACATCATAACCTATTAATGTATCACTATTAGAAGATGATCCTACTAGAACATCTATAGCACTAAATGTTACTCCTGCTGTAGCTACAGATCCTGCTTTTGCTCCGCTTAATGTCCAGGTATCTCCTGCATCTAAGCCTCGTAATGTATTTGTGCCTGATCCACCTATTACATTGGTAATGTAAGTTACACTTCCATCAACCTTACCTGTCTCTGGTCCTAAACTTCCTCCTGATTGAAGGATTAGTAATACATCTGATGTACAATTTTCAAAACTTAAGGTGTTTGTTCCTGCTCCTCCTGATAAGTCTCCTGTTAAACTTCCTGCATCTGTAAAGCTAAAGATATCATTAGCT
>Ga0233437_1003312_pt1 | contig 21493 bp, 21 predicted proteins | sample SI_122_August201_FD_182714 | JGI IMG/M metagenome (GOLD analysis project Ga0233437, IMG submission 182714) | Seawater microbial communities from Saanich Inlet, British Columbia, Canada - SI_122_August2016_200_MG | ecosystem: Environmental > Aquatic > Marine > Inlet | place: Canada: British...
GCATGAAACAACAAGACCGGGGGAACCGATGAAAAATGCAGAAAATGTTTTTTCTGCCATGATCTGCTCGGAACCAGGCGGTCTCCGGATGCCATCGGTTCCGCTGTCATTGACCCCTTGTTCAATGCCATACGCATTTGCAATTATGTGCGCATGGTGCGAGATATGGGGGTCGATTAGGCAACTCAGAAATCGGGGAACAATTCTTTTTGACATCCTCTTCGGTGATTCCATGCATGGATGTCTTTAAAAACCGATTAGAGAATGAAGATGATCTCAGGGGGAGCCATGAAGCGATTAAATCACAAATCAAGGTTTGACCCCATGCGCACGCGATCCTTTACGATTGTTCTTGCTCCATCAGCTGTTCAAAAACTTGATTCCGATTCCCCCTAATCCTTTCCCCGTCGTGATAGAGAAGGATTAGTTTCAGGGGACCGCTCCCAAGGGACTTCCGGGCCACATGGTCAGGGCTGATGGTGTACCGCCCCATGATTTTGTCCGTGGGCCAATCCGGCTCCGGATAGGCCAGATAAACCAATTCCGAGCAAACGATCTTGTCCGTTGTCTCCACGTCAAAGTTGAAATCATACGCTTTCCCCACCTGTCGCAAGGCGCGAATGATGGATTGGGCGAGCTCTTCACTGCTGAGAGATGCCATGCGTAGAACGGCCAAATCATCGATATTGAGGAAATGTTCCAAGGTGTTCATTTGAACCCCGTCTCGCAATGCCTCCACCACGGACGCTCCGCTCCTGATGGCATCCTGGTGTTTTTGAACCACCGGGTGCTCCCAAAGCCCCAGCTGTTTCAATTCCTGCTCGGTGCCGACCCAAATGGCCGCATGGCCCCAGTGACCCGGAATCAAACGGTCCGTAAGACGGAAAGGGGTTTTCTCCAAAAGAATGTCCCCGGCTCGCAAATCCCTCACCACGTTTTGCAGGACCAGGGGGTCGTCATAAAGTTTGCCATTTCTCTCCTCCACCAGTCCCACCACATTTCCGAAAACTTCGCTGACACCTCCTACCACGGATCGGTTGATGGCATTTAGATTGTCCTGGACCCGGGTTCTCTGAGTTTTGGCTTCAATCTCCGCCACCCGTTCCGACGGCCCTTCTATAAACAGGGCAAAGGAAGGACTCTGCTCAATTAGAAGGCTGAGATAGATGAGTTGATCGTTCCCCTCATGGCTGGCTTTAAAATCTTGCTTACGGCTGGAATAAAAATCGATGCTATCCTTTACGTATAGGGCATTTGACCGGGAGAGGAAGGCTTCCGTGATCGCCTCCATCTGATTTTCTTTGATGCCATACCCCAGATCACTCTCATTTAAAAAACGCCTGATGCGTTCATCTTCGTTCAGAACGGCCAATGTGCCCAGGTAGATATCATAGAGCATTAGTGATGCCGAAAGGGAGAGCATGACCCCCTTGAGCCGGGTGGTCTTGTTTACGGGCGGCAGTCCCATTTCCGCCACCGTTAAAGGATCGGCCCGCAGCCAACAGGAATGGCGACCCACGAAACCCGCGAAACCGTCGGTCAAGGAAAGCCCTTTTCGCATTCGTTTTTTCATGGCGTTTTGAAGCCCGGGCGGCATGGGAGCATCTTTTTTCATCTCCGCCTTAAGCTTTTGGATAAGCTGTATGGTCTGGGCGCGTGACGTCAGAAGATCTTCCACCATGGCCTGAAAAAGTTCTGTCTCCCGGCCCAGAATAGACGACAATCGGACCTCGTTCCCTTTGGCATTCCGAAGTGTATCCCAGCAGCTTTGTTCACTGGATACAAACAGATCTTGGTTTCGGCCCTGGAGGGATTGTGACCCACAACCGACGGAGGCGATGAGCATCGTCAATAATAACAGCCGGCACCAGGTGACAAAGGACGTTCTGAAAGAATAAATGAAAGAAGGGGGTCCAGAAAACATGTGACACTCCAAGAAGCTTTATTGTAAAGATTTATATCATTTTTTTGGGTAAGGATCAAACCTTGATGCGGGATAGGGGGCAAATCTACGATTGACTGTTGCTGGCGATTCTGAAATATTTACTTCATGTTCAGGCGGCTAAGAATTCAATACCCGGATGAAAATGCTATTATCCACCTTACGGTTAGCAGTATCATTGATAGGGTCAAATATGAGATGGATAGGGATAAGGGCATTCGGTTACGTGTTGAAAAACTAATCAAAACCGTGAGCAACGGTCAAACGTAGATTTGACCCTTTTTTCACTTTTTTACTTACGTTGAAGGTGTCCGGGTGCGCTTTGAATACAATCCAAAGGTCGACGTGATTCAGGTACCCGCCTCTTCCTATATGGCCGTACGGGAGTATTTTGTGAGAATAATCACATTTTACGTCCGAATAAAGTGACGATTTTCACAAAAGCAGCTCGAATGTCTTGACGGTCACTCATATTTGTGACAAGCTGCCATACCATGAAAAGAGATATATATGAAAAATTGGTAACGTGGAAATCGTCTTCTCGGAGGAAGCCGCTTCTCTTGCAGGGGGCTCGGCAGACAGGAAAGACGTTCATCCTCAAGGAGTTCGGCCAAAAAGAATACCAGGGTGTCGTATACTGCAACTTTGAGGGAGATCCCGGTCTCGACCGACTTTTTGAACGCGATTTGAATCCGGAACGTATACTGGCGGAACTCTCCATTTATATGAATTTGGAGATTCATCCAGAGTCCGATTTGGTTATCTTCGACGAGATTCAGATTTCAAATGGCGCTTTGAATTCACTGAAGTATTTTGCTGAACAAAGACCCGATGTTCACATCGCGGCGGCAGGCTCTCTTCTCGGTGTGAAACTGTCCAGTCCAGGATCTTTCCCGGTGGGGAAAGTGAATTTTCTCCATCTCTATCCCATGACGTTTTTGGAATTCTTAGATGCCATGGGAGAATCCAGATATAGAAAACTGCTTGAAAATGTCGACCGGCTTGTTCCGATAAACGAAACCTTTCATTTACATCTAATCGATCTGCTCAGACGTTATTATTTTGTTGGTGGTATGCCGGAACCTGTCAAGCATTTTGCCGAGACAGGCAACGGACGCGAGACCCGGGTGATTCAGGAAGAAATTTTAAAGTCATATGTCCTTGATTTTGCCAAACATGCCCCGTCAGCCGACATCCCCAAACTGACCCGGATCTGGGATTCCGTCCCAAAGCATTTGGCAAGGGAGAATAAGAAATTCGTATTTTCTGCTCTCAGAAAAGGGGCCCGGGCCCGGGCCTATGAAAATGCGCTGACCTGGCTTGAAGATGCCGGTCTTATCCACAGGGCAAATGCAGTGGAGACCTGCAAACATCCTCTCAAACATTATGCGGACGTCAGTTGTTTCAAAATATATGCCCTGGATGTTGGATTATTAGGGGCTATGGCCAGATCTCCTGTTGAGTTGTTGGCACAAGGGGGGCGCCTGTTCAATGAGTATGAAGGCGCCTTTGTGGAAAATTATGTCGCCCAGCAACTGGTTTCGCATTTTCAGCAGGACCTATACTACTGGCGAAGTAAAGGTGGAAAGGCCGAACTTGACTTTCTTTGTGAATTCGCAGATCGGATTCGTCCGCTGGAGGTCAAAGCCGGGATTAATCCAAAAAGCAAAAGCTTGAAGTCTTATGATCTGCAGTTCCAGCCGGCCCAACTCATGCGCACGAATTTGCTGAACTTTCGGATGGATGGCAAGGTTTGCAATCTGCCCCTTTACGCCGTTTCGCTGCTGCTTCGGTAATCTTGTTTGAGAATTCCAGGATCTGGCCCGAAGTGACGCTATTAATGGTTTCTGTGCCGAAGTCCTGGCAAAATTTGGTAAGGACTGCCTGGTAAGCCGTAGCCGTATTTTTTTTGTGAATTGGACCTGTGTTAATCCAGCCAGAGTTTTGCCACCTGTTTGATTTTCATTTTCCGACCTCCTTTTCTTTGGGTTTATAATATTGTCCTGCCAATAGGCTCTTATATAATGCACATTGCCGTCTTCCAAGGTGTGAAACACTGAAGCGTTTTTATCTGGTCAATTTTGCACTGATAAGCCGGTTTAGACTTACGCCCTCTTCAGCAGCTTGGATTGTTAAATGTCTATGGACTTCCGGGGGAATCCGTACAGAGAATTTGCCACTATATTTCTTATTGGATAAAGGCTTAGGAATTGAGTCGCCATCGACCTCCATAATTTGAATACTCTCCGCAACAACCCTGCGGATACCTTTCAATGCCGCCTCCGGCGTTCCAGCCAGCCAACTCAAACTTGGGAACTCCGCGCAAAGGCCCAAATACTCGTCGTCATTAGCTGACCATATTACTCGATAAGCGTATCTATCATTTTTTAATGTCATTTTTCTTCCTCCAATTTATCAACGGCGTCCAAGACGTGTCTTACCTGATAGTCTTTGGCCTTATCTTTGAAATTTTGGATATTTATGAGCGGAGGGTAAATCCAACTTACCTTATATATCCGGTACCTTTTTGTCTTGGCGCTCCAAAATAATTATCACAAACCCTGCATACGTCTCCAAACCTTACATTAAAAGGGCTTAGCCTCATCTTCACCAATATTTTTTGAATGTCGCCATGAGTTACATGATACCACTATTGGTGTCATTTTCAAGGCAGAAATGCAGCGTCTATATTGGAATTAATTGTGGAAAATCGCGACCTTTCACCTTTTTCAACCTGCACTAACTGCTATCTATTTCAGACGTTCAAAAGCCAAAATCTCCTGTGATATCGGCAATATATTCCAGCAGTAACCAGTCCCCAAAGTGAAGGCCGTTTTGGCCTCCACTCCGGGTTAATTGACTTAAGCATACAGGTTTTCTATCCATCTCATGGCTTCGGTATCAGGGACTTTTCCCAAATATATCTGGGTGGTCGAAAGGTTCGCGTGCCGCAAAATCACTTTTGAGACAATCTCTATCGGCACCCCTGACCGGGATGCATATGTCGCCGCATGCCGCCTTAAATCGTGAGGCCGCAACCGGATTCCGACCTTTTCGCCGGCTTTTTTGACCATTGTCCTGGCGGTTTCATAACATATGGGGAAAATTCTTTGATTGGGTTGGATGTTATTGTCCCTGATGTAAGCCTTGAGCCTGTCTGCTACTTTCTGAGGGATGAATACATGCTCACGCCTTTTACCGCTTTTGGGGTTCTTGAGCGTCAGCTTACGGTCTTGCACGTCAGCAGGCGTCAGTTTCAGGACTTCCCCGATTCTCATTCCGCCCCGGGCCATCAGTTCCAGGATGAGTCGGTCTCTTGGCTTGTCTGTCCTGAAGATAATTTCGTCGACAACGTCCTTTTCGATGATTTCCCACGCGGGAATGGGTTTTGCCTTGAACATCTTTCGTAAGATTGGAGTGGAACAGGGATTGTGGAAATCTGCGTCAATGTTGGCTGTGATGAAGTTGAAAAAAGCTGAGAGGTGACCGTAACGAACGTGTCTGGTTTGCTGTTTGGTGCCTTCGGTAATTCTGTTTAAAAAATCCAGGATCTGGTCCGATGTGACGCCATCAAGGATTTCTCCACCGAATTCATCGCAGAATTTGGTCAATACCGCCTGGTAAGCTATAACCGTATTTTTTTTGTGAATTGGACCCGTGGTAATCCAGCCAGAGTTTCGCCGCCTGTTTGATTTTCATCTTTCATCCTCCTTGTCCTTGGGTTTGTAATGGTGTATTCTCGTTTCATCATACGGTCTTTTAACTTATTTTTCAATGGATTGATTATACCGATAATCAAGGTAAAGGAAAGCCCTATGATTATTTTCTGATTGATTGTAAGGTTTTTGAACATGCTGGGTTTCCCCTTTTTTGGTTAACGATGGATTAGAGATAATTCTGATGAAGTGGCAATAATTGGCTGGTCATTTGGCGTCAATGCTCAAGAGGCTCAGGAAAATGGACGATGACTACCTGAAATCGATCGAGAAGTCTGCAATAGAAATATTTGACAAAGCAAAAAGAAGAGAGAACGCAGGGAAAAGTGCTTTCGAAGCTGGATGGCAGGCTAGTTTGGAAACAATGCTTCTGGTGGTTGAAAAGAACGTTGTCAAACAACCCGGGCAATTGTTGGCGATGCAGATTGAAAATCAAGAAGAATGGGAATTTTATCTGAACATAAAGGGAAAACTTGATCTAATGCCGGAAACTTCAGCTTTGCTGGTGACACCCAGCGCTTTCAAAAGTATTCCTGCAATTGAAAACGTAGAAATGGAACACTTTTGGCCAAAGGCATGGGAAAGAAATGCATATTCATTGATTGTCAGCGACTTGGAAGATCATGAGAAAATCATGCAAGCCTCTCTGCCTGGCATTGAACACCCTGGTATAGATATTTTTGACGACGGCAACCATTTGGCTGATTATTCATACAATACCATAGAGGAATGCATAGATGAATTAACAAAGACCACGTGGATTCATTTCAATCCAGAAGGAAAATGGACGGATGAACTGATAGTCCGTTATACAGAAAACTGGTTTGTGAAAAGTCTGGAAATTGATTTGCAAAACACTTCTGTGCATGAAGAGTTCAGCTATCTTCACCATCCAGAATTGCTTAAACTTACGCCTTATGAAGCGGTGTTTAAAGCTGTAGGGGAAATCATCCCAAAAGGGATCGAGAGCATTCAAGAATTCGTTGAGACAACAAATGAACTCAACAGGGACTTCGAGTTTGATAAACCAACCATTACCACTAAGGGCATCTTAAATGATAATGAATCTGAATGCCGAATCCTGCTGGAGCGGATACACCTTGAGACTGACATGTCCTTACAGAGCTTGGAAGATATTAAAGGTGTGAATTTTCCACTCCAGAACCGCACGGGGGTTGAATATCAAAAGCTCTTCGATGAAACCACCTTTAAAATCTATGAAGCGATAACGGGACGGCTTTATCCCAAATGACATCAGGACAAATACCAAGCATGGGCAATGATCTGAAATCAATTACCGAAAAAATTATCCAATTCAGAAATGCCAGACAATGGGGCCAATACCACGATCCTAAGAATCTCTCAATGGCGCTGGGTATAGAAGCAGCAGAGCTTCAAGAGATATTCCTCTGGAAAACCCCTGAGGAATCAAAAAACCTTTCTCAGAAAGACATTTCCCGGGTGTCAGAGGAGATAGCGGACATCTTCATTTACCTGACGTATCTCTGCCATGAATTCGAGATCGACCTTTTTGACACCACCTTGAAAAAGATCCAGAAGAACGCTGGCAAATACCCTATTGAAAAATTCAAGGGTTCAAACAAAAAATACAATGAGCTGTAAAGAAAATTCGCAACACAACTGCTAATTTGGCACAGCTTCTTGTTCGAATCAAATCAATGTAATATCAATATGATATACAACAATAATTTCATTTCAATAAATCTGCTCCCTGCCAAGATTAAACAGGTTTTGACAAAAAGCATTCTCATGGACTATTCTCATTCCTTTCAATCATAAATACACCTTTTACCCAGTGGCGAATTTGTTCCACTTTTCTTTGTGTAAAACAACATCACGGTTTTTTAGGCTCATCCCAGTGTAAATTTTTTTTCTATCTTTTAATGGCTGATCGAGGCAAACCGGGACATTTTCTTCGGTGATTTCAACAGTGCCTTTTTTTATCCGATCTCCCACCAAAGCATATATTGCGGCAATCCAATCTTTTTCTGACAGAATATAAAAAAATGGCTCGTCATTTAATCTTATACCTTGGTAGTCAACGAGGGCGAGGAATGAATTCGAACCCGATACACCCTTGCAGTTAGGCCAGTCATTTTTCTTCTTGGAGTGTACTCTGATGTTGAATGAACGACCGTCTTTATGGGCAATAATGATTTTTCCACGTTTCGACCAGTCTTGGTTTGATATTGTGAAACCCTTCTTTGTTAACTTATCTACAACCGCTATGGTCCGTGAGATCTGACAACTACATCTTGTAGTCGGTTGAGTAAAGTGCATGCCCACTTTTTTAATAAAACGCACTATCGTTATCTTTAAAAACGATATCTCAATCCTAATTCTACAAAACTGCCTTATCCCGATAAACCCTTCTCCGAATTTATTGCTAAACGGTTCTCAAAGTGGCATCTTCTTGTTGGCGAAAATGGAAATTGGGATGGACTTCTGATAAATTTTGGCAACCATTCAGGTCTTTGTTTTGTTTCGGTTGATTGCTCTCTTTCAGTAATAATACAGGAGGGCGTTCAGTATTGATATCAAAGTAAGGCCTCAAAACGGATCTGCCCGGTCTCATAACTTGGACGTTCAGTGACAAGGATAATAATCACCATGGTAGCAGGAGTCGAAATCGAGTTTGTCAACAAGCCCACTGAAAATGAAACCCACTTGATGAGGTTAGCGGCAGAAAAGCTCACCAAAGACCCTTTTGATATCCAAATTCATAAATTAGATGATTTCCCGAAAAAATCCACAGTGATATTCCGGATGAAAAACGAAGCCCAATATAAAGTAGTGGGTAGAGTTGCTGACACTTTAAAATATATGATACCGGATTATAGAGACCTGACAATTTGGTTTATGCAGGAAAAAGCCTACTACCTTCAGAACCCCAAGGCCGAGCTTTAAGGAATAACATCGGAGTAACCCATCCCACCGGAACCTAGAATCCGGAAAATTATCATCAGGGATTCTCCAGACAGAAGCACTCTAAAGATCCGAAAGAAATATTCTTTGGCCCCGCGAGATATTCGAACAAGTTCTCTTCATTGCTAAAATTCCTCGCTTTTGTATAAAACAAATGCATTAGATCACACAAACCCAGTTAGGACTTTTGTGCGGCACAATGAAAAGTTTTAAATATATATTATACCAATTGCATATTTCTAATGACGCAAATTGCTATTCCAAATTCATCTCTTAAGAAAGCGGAAAAACGTGCAGAGATTGATCCACTATATTCCCACAAAGTGTTCAGGAATCCTACCGATGTTGGTAGAACCATCATTGAGGATTACGCAAAAGGAATCATTGTCAGCCAGGAAACAATAAGAGAACGGAAATTAGAGCTTGAAAATCTGGTAAGGAACATTGTTAAAGATGAACTCGGAAAGAACGGAAACAGTTCAAATAGATGAACAGGAATTCAGAATATCTGGTCTTCCCACCCAAACGGAAATTTGGCGTCTAAAACAGGATCGGCCAAGATCAAGACACTTGTTTATCCAGTAATTCCCCCCCTCCTTCTCCCTATAATTAAATAAATAAAATCAAATATGGCCTATTATTGGCCATAACCATAATAATAAAATACAAAAACAAGAAAAAGCTAATAAAAGCTGACCAAAGGGAAGCAATAGCATAAAGCCCGACCAAAGGGCGGGCCAATAGGACATGACGCTTAGGCGTCATCTAACATCTAAATACCCGTAAGGGATAATAATAAAAAGCTGACCATAGGGAAGCGTAACATAAAGCCTGACCATAGGGAAGGCCAATAGGACATGGCACCTAAAGTGCCATCTAAGTTCCCGTAAGGGAAAAACCAGGAACAATAAAGTCGGTCTGTCAAGGGCACACTTACCGACATACAAGTGTCCATGACTGGCCACAGTCCCAATAAAAAAAAAATAAATAATCACGCATAAATAATTCCAATCGGCGTGTTTCTCGTAATCTCGGCTGTCTGAACTGCACCTGCAAGCCGATACATCTCATCCATCAAAAGTGCTTCCTCATTCTCATCAAGAATCTCACCTAGACCAAAATGGTCAAGCACATCATACGGACTCATATAGTCCAAATCCATCACATCCAGGTCGAAAATATCATTTAACCTGATGTAACTAACCAACCCATTCACTTTAAAACTCATATCTCATCACCTCTTTCTGATTCACTATTTAAAGAATTTGAAGAAGAAGGCTTGTCGCCCTTTCCCTCTTCTTTCTTATCAGCTAACTCAGCAAGCCGCATCTCAGAATCTGTTAACTTACGTCTGCCTGATGACTCCCTAACCTGTCTAGCTGGTCTGATTGTTGATGGCTCGTCTCCACCATTATCGAATTTCTCTAAAGCATCTGTCAGCTTACAAAACTCGTATGACGTCATCCATATCTCATCGTTCTTCCATGTACCATCTTGCTGCTTAACACCTTTCTGAATAACTACTCTGTCTCTTACTATCCGTCGCTCTGGGAAATAATCTCTAACATCTTCACGCTGCTGCTTGTACATAATAAGCTCTAGCTGAGTTACTTTCATGTTACCAACTCGACTTTCCCTTATTATCTTAACCTCTTTTGTTGTCATCTTCTTTTTCTCCTGTGGAGATACTTTTTTGTATCTCTCACCCATATGTTAGGTGAGAGAGAGAAAACCGCGCTCGGTCTGACAACGAATCAACCAGGGTTACCAGTTCTAATAAAAAGGAATTATAAAAGTCAGACTTCTGGAGGCAATTATGGAATAATACGTCTTTTACTTGCCGGAAGAACGCGACTATTTGGTAGGGGTTGGTTTTGGATAGGGGTGGGAACGACCCCTGTCCAGGTATCTAATAGAATACCCGACTGGTCCTCCCCTATCGCACAGTCAGTTGATTATTTTAAGGACGATAGGGGGAAAGTTTACGATAGGTGGTCTGCGTTCCAGCGGACCACTCGATAAACTTTTGGCGTGTATAGTCGGGTGACCTATACTTGAAATAGAACAGGACGACCTATTATTCATTACAAGCGTGTATCACCTCTTACATATATGCTTCCGATATTTTTTAAATACCCTCTTCACATTTTCCACAGATACCGTTACCGCTAAAGTTTTCATACACAGAAATCTTCTTATGGCATACATTACAAAACGCCATTGCATGCGTCTGAGCTTTCTTCTTTGGTGTCCACACTACACAGCCCAATTTATCAACTTCAATATTCCAGCATTTAGTAATTTTTCATCACCTCACAATTTTCTGTTCATTTGAACTACAGAAAATTGACAGGCTCTTTTCTTAAGAAACAGTACAATTCTTTACCATGATTTGCCTTTCAAGGACGGCTTTTTTGTTAGCAATGTATGGATATATACATCTGGCATTAAAACTTCCAGTACATCTCCTGCCGTTTTCAAGGTAATCGATTAAATCTTTACATGACAATTCATCAACAGACCTTCTACCTAATTCTGAAGGAAGTTTCTCATATTTCATACATCCTTCATACACATCAATATCGCTCTGGTTTGTATTAAAGTCATATCCGAGAGTCCATAAGCTGTACACAGGACAACAATAACAACCCCATACATAACAATGGCACATCATAGTGACGTTAGAACCATTCATATTATAATAGACTGGGTGTGGTCCTTCTATAGATAAGGTATAAATCGCGTACCAGAAAAGCGCAGCACTCATTATCAACATCAAGAAAAGGACTATGGATTGCATACGTTCTTGTCTAAGTTGAGCTTTTAAGCTGACATGAGTTTTCAATCGTTTTTCTGGCATCAATACTTCTAATGCGGGTTTGAGTTTAAAATTATTTCGGAAAAGTCCCATTAAAATCCTGGTAATTCCCACTTCCTGATCTGAGCCTTGAAGCTCCTTACACGCTCCCAATCCCTTTCCCACCTGTTCATGTTCGGATGGTATTCATTATAATGATCGTCCCAATTTACAATTCCTACAGCAATTAAAGTTTCTAAGACATTATATGACCATGACCTACTTCCACCCTTATTCTGGATGTATCCGCGCAAGAACTCGGCCATATCTTTCTGTTTAGGGTGGTTCTTCGTGATAAATTCCATGAGTGCAACTGACAGATCCAATCTATCCTGTTTATTCGTTGGCAAGATCCTAACATGCATCGGCATTCCAAGGATCAGGCGAAGGTATGTCACCGCATCAGGTTTGATTTTACGTTTTCTTTTGCGTGGCATTTGTTCATCTCTCCCAGGCCCATTTGAAAAACGAGGCAGAAACTCCAGATGCGATTATTGCAACAATCCAAATCCTTGCTGAAAATAACATTACTGCCTCACACTCAGCAAATCCCGATATGAAAGCAAACATTGCTCTCCATTGTCTCATCCACATATTTATCACCTGGTTATTTGTTTGAAATTATGCCTTCGATTGGCATTCTTGAAAATCAAATATTGTCCAAATTATGATTCTTAGTTTTTACACAAACTTACGATTCCACAGAATCGTGGAATGGGTACATTCTTTATATACATTCAGTGTCTAACCCGGGTTGCATGCAGGATATCCAGTTTGGTTGCCCCAATATATAAAGGAAAGGGATGCAAAATCATCGGATATAAAAGCGCTCCAAAACGGACTGCCGATCCTGTCTTGCCTTAAGCAGGGTTAGAGCCTTCCAGGCAGCCAGATTTTGGCAGAACATCGGTTTGCGTTTGAAAATCCCTATTTTACCTGGGCAAGCTCGTCCAGGTAGGACGGACCTTTGGAAGTTTCCTGGGCCTTTGCATCGAAAATATCCCCGTCCAGATGTTCTGGGGCGACACACTCCTGAACCAAACTGATCAGCCGGGACAAGTTAGCTCCTTTTTCAGCGAACCTCTGGTTGAATGCGGCCAGCATCCGTCCGGCTTTGACCAGCCTGAAAACCAGGCAATCCCAGTTTTTGTCAAACGCACTTGCTGCTGCGAACCTTTTCTCCCTCCAGGATTTTTGTCCTGCAACGGTCTTGTACCCCGATGCCAGCATGATCTCCTCTTTGATGGCAGCGCTGTTGGGCCTGAAGCGGATCTTGGGAATATCCCCGAATTTTTTGGTATGCTGGATAAAGAACTCGAACCAACGATTGTCAAGGACAGCGCTGTTTGGATCCCTAATCTCAACCATTTTGTCCCTGAGAGCCTTGAGAAACCGTTCCTGTCTCTCTGTGAAGGGGTTCGGGTTATAGGCCATTTTTCACACCTTCTTTGCCGAGTGTGAGAATCACCCGGTTGTCGCTGAGATCACGAATAACCTTTTCCCGTTGGCCGGGTCGCAGATCACGCCAGTCCAGCAGATAGGTGCGGTTTCTGACGTCTTTGATCCTCACGATTGTGTCAGGGGTGTTTTCGGACTGCTGGCGCAAATGGATCTCCCCGAAGCTCGATTTCTGTTTCAGTGAAATGGAGCCCTCGTTTGCCATGGACAGCAAGGTTTGTAGCTTCAGCACAGCGTCTTTTTTATGTTCGGGGAGTATGGGGGCAAGCTCGCCCAATGTGGCCTTCCCGCGGAGGATTTCTTGGGTCAGAATCTGGCGCCAAGGCAGTCGGCGTGCAATGCCTGCCTGCATCAGTTCCTTCAATTCCGCAGAAAACGCTCGTCGCTTGTTGCCTGCCGCACTAAAGGGTTTGCAGAACGTGGCAATGGCACCTGCGTCGGAGATCTCTGTTTCCCCCAGAGATGGCTGGCGGCGCGGGTATCGCCCAGCAAGGTCCTTGAGAAGCTTTTTCCTGAAGCGGATTTTCTCCCAATGATCCCTCAGCGCCCTATACCTCTGTTTTCGTTTAAGCAGTGTCCAATCCGGCTGGCGATCTATAGGTTCGTGGTTATCGTTTTCCATCAAGCGGTCCAGAGCGCCCAGTGGCGCCATCAATTCCACCTGGACTCTAATCAATAATTTCTTTGATGCATCCAACACCAGCCTGCCGCACAGGTCGAAGTTCAGACGTCTGAACTTTTGCCCCTCGGCCATCTCGCACAGCTTTGCCATGTCCAGGCAATCAGTCATAAAGACAGGGCCGCTTCTACGGGTTCCATTTTTACTTGCTTTTTGAATGGTTCCCAATTGCGGCGTAGAACCATAGATTTCCTGAACAGTAAGAGTGGTCATCGCTTATCACCTCTTTATATTGGTATACTGGTTCAATAAATAAGTTTCGATTTTAGGCACTGGTTAACGACAATATCCGTGTAGAGACTGAACTGGAGCCATGTCATCCTTATCTGCTCGATAAAAGAATGGCAGAGATATGGGCAATAAAATGTTCATGAAGGGAGCTTAAGATCACGAGGACGTAAGCCCTCACAAGAAAAAGACCACCTGGTCGTAGACCAGGGGAAAAAGAGCAAGGCTACCGCCTTGCCCTGCCCCCAGCGTTTTCAAGACAGTGACTGCAAGTCGCTGCTCTCGAAAACACCGCCTCCCTTGAAATAGGCCAACCACAAAAACGACAGAGAAAGACAACCTTTTCCCCATCGTCCAACCTGACTTTTCGCATATGCAAGTTGCTATAATTTATCATTTTTTCACCTCGTCCAAATTATTCGTTTTGAGGCGCCCAAAGCGAACACATCGCTAAAGGTTTCGGTTCACTTTAAACCGGTATATGAACCGAAACCTTTACGAAGGGGTGAGCGTACGCCTCAAAAACGAATAATTTGGACCCAACCCGAATGCCAATGGATTTATTTCCTTTCAGGGACAGCAAAATTATTTAATCCCATTCTGCCATCGGGACTGGGATGGCAGATGATCAACCAATTTCATATCGTGGCCCCGGTGGACGCTCTGGGGTCACACTTGGATCAGAGGGAGAGAAGCGGATCGCAAGATTTTTAGATGATGTATTAATCAAGTACAGATATGAAGACGGTGTCCTGATTTACGATTCAAAAGACAAGCCAAGGATCTGATATCCTGATTTTCATCTGACCGAGTATGGAACCTATATTGAATATTATGGCCTGGCAGCAAACCCGGAATATGGAAAAAGTATCAGAGTAAAGGAATCCGTGTATACCAAGAACCATGTCGACGTCATCTCGGTCTACCCCTGGATGTTTGCAGAAGATTGGCCAGGACACATCATGACAGAATTGGATAGGAAAACAAAAAGACGCTACAACCTCCTCAAGTCAAAAGCATATTGGAGCAAACCATCCCACACAGGTTATCGATGATCCGGTCCTCCATTTTATCGCAGATTGATCATAGACCACTCATCCTCCATTCTGAGCACCTATCTCAAGCCCTCCCGGTCTTCACGACACCCAACGAAATCGAATTGATCTTTAATCATAGAATATAGTCGGTTTGCGTTACACCTGGCATCCCACTGAAATTGTAAGATTCTTTGATTTTCCTGGTATAACGCAATTGGAGGATGCAACCTTTGCTGGGGGGCATTTGGGTTATATGCAGGCGGGTTTAAGTTACACTTCTGGAGGAGGCAAGAATTCTTGCAATTGTATGGTATTAAAGGAAATTTTTATAAAATGATAAATCCTTTCGGATTCTTTTCACTACCATTACGTTACACCCTTGGAGCAATTAAATTACACTCGATTCAGGCAACACTCTGGCTCAGTATGGAACTTTGCACTCAAACGCGAGCTTGGTGCCCAATATGGATTCAGTTTTCCTGTCGGTACGGCCGCCCCTTGTCCAGATCTCTGCCGACAAACCGTTGGAAAACATCTGCTCTTGGTCTGTCACCCAAATAAAATCCGACGGCGGCATCTGTTGAACGAGGTCACTGAGCGCCTTCATTCGAACAAGGGTGTTGACCAAAAAGAGCAGCCGGAATCCACTGAAATGGGCATTGAATATTTTTTCGTAGCGCTTGTAATGGTTTTCCCGGAACAGGTTTTGGTAGTTGATGATCTTCTGGCGAACATCTCCTGCGGTTTGTTTGGTGCTTTGCAAAGTTTCGGTTCCCATGTCTACTTCAAGGAAAAAAAGAAGCGATTTTTCAGGCTCCTCATCTGTAATAACGAAGACACCGTCCGGGATCATCGTGATAGTTTCGTCAGGCGAACCGTCGACGGCAAACCTCTCCATGAGCAGCGGTTGCTCAGCGCTGCCCCCTTTTAGACTGTGTGAGCTGGTGGTTAAGTGCCGAATTTTAAGTCGAGGTTCTTTCCGGTTGATCTGGACCAAATGAATCAGAAACCAGTTCACCAGCAGATCGTGATCCAAAAAAATTGATTCACGGGTATTGTCAGTGACATAAGTCGCATGGTCGGAGATTAACCCTTCGTCGCCCAGTTGTTTCAGGCATTTTTCTGTTGCGACAATAATGTTTTCTCGGCGGCCGGCTCCTCGCCCAAGACCGCGTTCATACGATGCAATAAAACCCTCATCAACCAAGGTGCGGACTCGCCGTCGTATCACTTGAGTCGATCTTTGGCTGAGGGCGACGAGCTGCTTGACCGTCAGAAATTTATATTCGGTGATGTGGTAAAGAATATCAATGTCTCCTTTTATGATTTTGCCTGACACTGCAATCCCCCAAAAATCAATCAACTTAACTAAAATATTTGACAATAAATATTAATAATTATAATCATATTCACGATTTCAAGCATGATCAACCTTTTTTTTAAGCAACTGGTTCTGTCACCTGAAGGGAGTTCAAAAGGCATGGGAAAATTCCTTAATTTTTTTAACCTATGGGGTTAATGATTTCTTGACTTTTTAAGCCTATGGACATATCGTTTAAAAACAAGAAGGTGGCAAAATCATTCAATGAAGGGCAACAGCTAGTAAAAATCCACGGCAAACTGCGTGCAAAAAAAATACGTGTCCGTATGAAAGAACTGAGGGCTGCTGTAACGCTCAAGGACTTCTGGCCACCTAAGAGTCCACCTGAGCGTTGTCATGAACTCACGGAGGGGAAACGGTCAGGCCAGCTGTCTGTTGATCTGGACCATCCCTATCGTTTAATTTTTGTTCCTGATCACGATCCTGTTCAGACACACGAGGACGGTGGATTGGACTGGTCCCAGGTAACGGCAATCAAAATACTGGGGGTTGAAGACACTCATGGCTAATACAGCGTCAAATCAATATCTCCCGGACTATTTAGTTCCGCCCGGTGAAATCCTCGAGGAATATCTGGAAGCGTACAGTATGACTCAAACTGAATTGGCCGATAGGACCGGTTTAACCAAAAAAACCATCAATGAAATTATCAAAGGGAAATCTCCGATAACTTCAGAAACCGCTTTGAAGTTGGAGCGTTCCCTTGGTCGCCCGGCTCATTTCTGGAACAACCTGGAAAGACAGTTCCAGGAAGATCGTTCTCGTCTTGCGGAAAAGGAACGATTGGAAAATCAATTGGATTGGCTAAAGCGGGTCCCTGTCACCCACTTGACCAAACTTGAGTGGATTCCCAAAAGAAAAGACAAGATCGCTCAACTTACGGAGGTGCTGCGATTTTTTGGTGTCGCCTCACCGGAACAGTGGGCTACAGTGTGGCGGGAACATCAGGTCGCGTACCGACAGACCAAGCCTTTCGAAGCCTGTGCGGAATCTGTGTCCGCTTGGCTCAGAAAGGGAGAAATCGAAACCAGGCAGATTCGTTGCCAACCATTTAACAAAAAAGCCTTTTTTAAGGCTCTATATGGCATCCGGGACCTGACTATGGAGGCACCTGAGGTTTTTCATGCACGGTTGGTTGACATGTGCGCCTCTGCCGGTGTGGCCGTTGTTTTTGTTCCTGAGTTGCCAAAGACCGGCGTATACGGGGCGACCAGATGGATAGGTAACAACGCCGTGATTCAGCTTAGCCTTCGCTACAAAAGCAACGACCATCTGTGGTTTACTTTTTTCCATGAGGCCGGCCACATCATTAAACATGGTCGCAAGGAAATCTTTATCGAGGGCAATGGATTGGATAGCGAAAAAGAGGAAGAAGCCGATGCCTTCGCCCGTGATAAACTGATCCCGCCAGCTGCCTTGCTCAAGTTCGTTCAATCCTGGGATGGTCGGTCTTTAGCGCCGATTAAAGCCTTTGCCCAAAAAATAAGGATCGCTCCAGGTATTGTTGTCGGACGACTGCAGCATGAAAAGCTACTGCCCAATTCCCACGGGAATGGCCTTAAGGTATTTTTCCGTTGGTCGGATTAGAGCTCCTATGTTAATCACACATTTAAACAGTCCACGTGCTCTCATTCATGAATCGGGGTGCAGTTTTCATACGCCTCTATTAAAACACTTTGGATGAGATCTGATTTGCGATCACAGTTTTGAGCATCCGAAAATCGAATAACAACTTCGTAGTCGCAGCTCTCGGGCATCCAACGCCATTCAGTGAACGTATCATTTTGCACAGAACCATTGATAATTTCGTCCTTGCTTTTCGACGTTTTTTCCGATTCGCTCTCCCCTTTATCGTTGATTGTCTCTCCTGAATGTTTGCTTTTCCGAATCTGCCGAACGGTCTTTTTCCCATCGGATGCCGATTTCAGGATCTCTACCTGTCTTTCGGGATCTTTTTCCCTGGAGGCTTGGATCAGGATTTCTTTGGAAAGTTCAGACGTCTGAACAATTTCCCGCGCCGTTTCGGACAACCTCTCCATTCCCAGTATCTGGCTGATGTAGCTCTTTGATTTGTTGATGAGCTTCCCGATTTCTTTCTGAGTGTATGAATAGTGCTCCATCAAATGTTTAATACCGGCGGCCTCCTCCAAGGGAGGGATGTCCTCCCTTTGAAGATTTGCGATGAATTGCATGACAAAGCGGGTTTTGTCATCGACTTCCTTGATAATACAAGGAAGCCTGTCAAGCCCGATGATTTTGGCGGCACGGTAGCGCCTTTCTCCACTAATGATCCGGAAACAATCATCGATTTCGGAATACTCGACAGATATCGGGTCGATGATTCCCCCGACAGCCTCGATGGATGCTGCAAGAGATTCAAGCGTTTCCTTTACAAAGGTTTTCCTGGGTTGGTTTGGGTCGGGTTGAATTCGATCTATGTCGATCATCCGGGCTGCCCTGCAAGGGCTTGTGTCTGCCCTTTCGCCTTTTTTTGGTTCATCGGGTTCCGAGTTTGAAGGCACCAGAAAGATCGACCTGTCCTCCGCGCTTTGGGCATAATTTTTAGGCATTCAGCACCTCCTCTCCGATCCGCCGGAAAGCCTCGGCATGTTCGCTTTTGGGCGCAAAATCAGTGATCGGTCTCCCAAGGGTGACCGATTCGACGTACATGACTGAATCCTTCAACACCTGACGAAAGACCAATTCGCCCAGGTGCTGTTGTATCATAGCCCTGAAATCCTGCTCAATGCGCCGCCTCCCGTCGTAACGGTTGATGAGGTAGCCGAGAACCTCGAGTCTCGGGTTGGCCCTCTTTTTAACCTTTTGAATCAGACCGTGAACGTACCCTGTACCCTTGACACTGTAATCCTGGGCTTCTAAGGGGATTATCAGGCCTTCGACTGCGGTTAGAACAGACCAAGTGGCAAATCCCAGGTTCGGCGGTGAATCGATGATCACGAAATCATAGCCGCCGTTGAGGTCGTCGATCTTGTCGGCCAAGCAATAATGCGAGTCACGTTCCGATTGCAACTCGCTTTCAAGTTTGCCCAGACTTAGGTTTGATGGGACGATGTCGATATTCGGGTATTTTGTCTTTTGGATCACTCGCTCGATGGGCAACCGGTCGTCCCGGATGACGTCTGTTACAACCAGTGACAAACCGTGAATGTCCGGCAAAAAAGAAGAACTCAGAGACCCCTGCTGGTCCATGTCGACCAGCAGCACCTTTAAACCCACTTCCGCCAGAGCCCCGGCCAGGCAAAACGAGATTGTGGTTTTCCCTACCCCGCCTTTATTGTTGCAGATTCCGATCTTTTTCATGGTTCAACCCTCCCTTCGGCCCGGAAAAACCGCACTGATTTTCAGAGCGTTTCTAGGCCGCTTTGGTGTAAATAATTTGTTAGAAGATTGATATTGTTGCCGTGAAAATTGTGCCGCAAAATGTGCCTAATTTGGGCTGATTAACGGTGATGTCGTGTGATAAACGATGACATCGCGGACGGAAATGTTGATGATGAAAAAGCTTTTTATTTTATAATGTTAGATAATTTTTCATCACCGTTAATCATTGGTTTTCACTGAGTGGAAGCAGGTTCGACTCCCGCCGCCTCCACCACCCTACCTAATAAATTCAATAACTTGCGTCTTGCTTTTGCTCATTTTTCGATGAGCACCGCGCTTTGGTAAGTAGGTCACGCTTCCGTTTTGCAGCAACCTGGAAATATCGATCAAATGCTTTTTGATTTCTTCCGTGTGCTGGTTTCCCCAAGGGCGATGACTGATGAATGTTTCGTTCCTGGGTATAATGGAACACCTTCACAACCCCTAAATTTTTACAAGCTCTTCCCCACCACTTTTTCAGACTAACCAACGTAATATCAATATCATATGTCCAAAATATTCCAGTGTTAAATGCTTTTTCAAAATTCAGATTTTTAGAGGTTTTGACAAAAGCCAGCCCTATGGGCTATTCTCAACGTATCTGCACCGGGTTATATCTGGTTTTCGGGTTAACGCATTGCCTTTTGGTGTGGATAGCATTCCGACGGGTGTGATATCCAGACCCCTGTAATCACTTATGTGTTTAAAGAGCTGCTAGAGTGAAAACTCTTTCAAACGAACTTGGGGTGTCATATGACAGATAAAAAAGACGACAAAAGCACATGGGCTATTGGTGGTGGGGTGCTAATTGGCACTGGTGTTGGATTATTTTTCTTCAGACTTCTGCTCTGATGTTCGTAGGATCAATCTTGACTGGCCTGGGCCTGGGCTTGGTAGTTACCGCTATTATCTCACGCAGAAGTACCATAAACACGTAACTTTACGTTAAACAGTGATTTCTCCAACGTACAATTTGTTTTGGTGATTCTGTTGTAACTGCTCTCTTGCCGCGGGCTTAAATACGTGAATCAAAGTAATATCAATAATGTATCCAAGTATCCAAACGAAAGGTCCGATTGATGAGAATGAGAGCTATGGAAAGGAGCAGTAAATGCCACTTTCAAGGAATGAAATCGAAAAAGCTTTAAAACGATGGAATCTCGCTTGGGACAATCATGACCTCGAAGGGGTTATGGCCCTCTTTCACGAAGATGTGGTTTTTGATAACTGGACGGGTGGAAAAGTTAGAGGGAAAGAGGCTCTCCGGAAAGCATGGAAACCATGGTTTGTTAACCACGGGAATTTTCGGTTTGTAGAGGAAGAAACCTTCATCGATGAAAAAGAGCAAAAAGTTCTTTACCGCTGGTTACTTAAATGGCCTTCGTTTGAAAGCGGAAGCGAAGGAAAACCTGAAAAACGAAGGGGCGTTGATGTAATTCATTTTGAAAATGGCAAGATAATAAACAAATTAACATATTCAAAAACCACTATTGAAATTGATGGAAAAAGGGAATCGCTTCACCTTTGAAATGTAAGGGATATTTCCAACGTAGCTGTAAAATTTAGCGGTCATCAAAATCTTTGATATCTAAACCATATTTTGAAGGATAAGGTTGCGTTTATTTTTTTTAACTTGTTGAAAACATCAGGGTCAGATCTTCACGACCCGTTCTTCGCTCTTTCTCGAAATCTTTCATCGCGCCGGGCTACTCACCACTACAATAGGGATAGTTCGCTCCCGGCACCCCAAGGCGGCCAAAGGCGTCAAGGACCTCTTGAAACGCCTTGTCCACCATGTGCCCAGCGGACCAGAGCTGATTACATTCAGCCGGATCGCACTCGCCACCAAGCGTCTCCCATGGTGTGGA
>Ga0233437_1003316_pt1 | contig 21464 bp, 17 predicted proteins | sample SI_122_August201_FD_182714 | JGI IMG/M metagenome (GOLD analysis project Ga0233437, IMG submission 182714) | Seawater microbial communities from Saanich Inlet, British Columbia, Canada - SI_122_August2016_200_MG | ecosystem: Environmental > Aquatic > Marine > Inlet | place: Canada: British...
ATTACCGGTGACACTAAAGAGATGGGAACGACCATTACGTTCTGGCCGGACGAGGAAATTTTTGAGACGGTTGTGCTGGAATACGATACGTTAAAATCGCGCCTTAGGGAGCTTGCGTTTCTAAACAAGGGCGTGCGCATTACGCTGACGGACGAGCGTGACGGACGAAGCAACGATTATTGCTTTGAAGGCGGTATCGTCTCGTTTGTTGAGTATCTTAACAAAAACAAGCACACGCTGCACCGTGACCCGATATATTTCCAGTCGAAAAAGGGCAGCGCGACCGTTGAGATTGCGATGCAGTACAGCGATTCTTATAACGAGAATGTGCTGACGTTTGCCAACAACATACCTACGCACGAAGGCGGCACGCACTTGATGGGGTTTAAGAGTGGGTTGACACGCGTGATGAACGATTACGCTAAGCGGTTTAACATCATAAAAGAGACAGATGCTAACTTCTCGGGCGAGGACATACGAGAAGGGCTTACCGCGATTATAAGCGTGAAGCTGACCGATCCGCAGTTTGAAGGGCAGACCAAAACGAAGCTGGGGAACAGCGAAATTCGTCCGTTGGTGGACGGCGCGCTGGCGCAGGAGCTGAAAGCTTTTTTGGAAGAGAACCCCGCCATTGCGAAGGAGATACTCAGCAAGTGTTTGACGGCAAAGCGCGCGAGAGACGCTGCGCGAAAAGCGCGAGAGCTGACGCGAAGAAAGTCTGCGCTGGAGAGCGCTGCGCTTCCGGGCAAGCTGTCTGATTGCAGCGAAAAGGACGCGGAGAAGTGTGAAATCTTTATCGTGGAGGGCGACAGCGCGGGCGGCAGCGCAAAGCAGGGCAGAGACAGACGCTTTCAAGCGATATTGCCGCTTCGCGGAAAGATATTGAACGTGGAGAAGACACGGCAGGAGCGCGCGCTTGCCAACACCGAAATCCGCGCAATGGCGACAGCGTTTGGCGCTGGTATCGGTGAAGAGTTTGATGTGGAGAAGCTGCGATATAACCGTATTATATGCATGACGGATGCGGACGTTGACGGCAGCCATATCAGAATATTGATATTGACGTTCTTCTACAGGTATATGAGAGAGCTGATCGAAAGCGGGCACGTGTATATAGCGCAGCCGCCGCTGTATAAGGTCAGCAAAAACAAGAAAGAGCAATATTTGTACAGCGACGATGCGCTTGAGGAGTACATGAGCGAGCAGGGCAAAGAGGGCGTGAACATTCAGCGGTACAAAGGGCTTGGGGAGATGAACGCAGACCAGCTTTGGGATACGACTATGGATCCTGATAACCGTACGCTTTTGCAGGTGACGCTGGACAACGCGATTGAAGCGGAAGAGATATTTACCATACTGATGGGCGATGCGGTGGAGCCACGGCGCGAGTTTATAGAGCAGAACGCGAAGCTTGTTGTGAATTTGGACGTATAGGAGAGTTATTTTGGAAGAGAAAAGAAAAGCGATAATACCCATAAATATTGAGAAAGAGATGAAGACGTCGTTTATATCGTATGCGATGGCGGTTATTATAAACCGCGCGCTGCCAGATGTGCGCGACGGATTAAAGCCTGTGCATCGACGCATACTGTACTCGATGAGCGAGCTTGGTCTCTCCTCTGACAAACCGTTTAGGAAAAGCGCAAGAATCGTCGGCGACGTGCTTGGTAAATACCATCCGCACGGAGATAGCTCTGTGTATATGGCGATGGTGCGAATGGCGCAGGACTTTAGCACAAGGCACATGCTTGTAAACGGGCACGGTAACTTTGGCAGCGTGGACGGAGACGCGCCTGCTGCTATGCGATATACCGAAGCGAAGCTAAGCAAAATTAGCATGGAGCTGCTAAGAGATATAGAAAAAGACACGGTAGATTTTTATCCGAACTTTGACGAGTCGCTTATGCAACCGTCAGTATTGCCGTCGAAGTATCCAAATTTGCTTGTGAACGGTACGGGCGGAATCGCTGTCGGGATGGCGACAAATATACCGCCGCACAACCTAGGCGAAGCGGTGGACGCGGCAATCTGTTTGATTGACAACCCCGAAGCATCGATAAGCGATTTGATGCAGTATATGCAGGGACCGGACTTCCCGACCGGTGGCGTGATTATGGGAACTTCGGGAATAACGCAAGCGTATCACACGGGCAGAGGCAAGGTGGTTGTGCGCGCGCGGGCCGAGATTGACGAGTTTAAGGCGGGGCGGCAGCGCATTATTGTGACCGAACTTCCGTATCAGGTAAATAAAGCGACATTGATTATAAAAATTGCGGAGCTTGTGCAGGATAAACACATCGAAGGTATATCGGACATCAGAGACGAGAGCGACAAGAGCGGTATGCGTGTCGTTATTGAGCTAAAGCGCGACGTGAACGCAAACGTGATATTAAACAGACTGTATAAGCACACGCAAATGCGCGACACGTTTGGCGTGATTATGCTTGCGCTGGTGGACGGCGAGCCGAAGGTGCTTAACTTAAAGCAGATGCTGTATCATTATCTTGAGCACCAAAAGGACGTTATTGTCCGCCGCACAAAGCACGAGCTTGCCAAAGCGCAGGCGAGAGCGCATATATTGGAAGGGCTGATAATAGCGCTTGACAACATTGACGAAATTGTCGAGATGATCAAGAAGTCGCCCGACGCGCCGAGTGCAAAAGCGAGCTTGATCGAGCGGTTTGTGCTTTCCGAAAAGCAAGCGCAGGCGATACTCGACATGAGATTGCAAAGGCTGACGGGGCTGGAGCGCGACAAGATTGTCAGCGAGTATGACAGAATTGTTGAGAAAATTGCGTATCTGCAAAGCATACTCGACACACCGCAGATGGTGATTGACATTGTTAAGGAAGAGATGCTTGAAGTGAAGCAAAAGTATGCGGACGAGCGGCGCAGCGAGATTACGTATGTTGCGGACGACATTGACCTTGATGAGCTGATTCAAGAAGAAGAGATGGTTGTTACACTGACCCACTTTGGATATGTGAAGCGCCTTAAAAGCGATACGTACAGAACGCAGCGGCGAGGCGGGCGAGGAATCACCGGCATGTCTACGCGCGAAGAGGATTTTGCCGAGCACGTGATGGTGACGAGCACGCATAGTCATTTGCTGTTTTTCACCAACAAAGGTAAGGTGTTTAGGCGCAAGTGCTATGAGCTGCCTGAGACCAGCAGAACAGCAAAGGGTACAGCAATAGTGAACCTGTTGCAGCTGGACGCGGGAGAAAAGGTGTCGGAGGTCTTCCCCATCAGCGAGTTTAGCGAAGACGCAATGCTTGTGATTGCGACCAAAAACGGGTTTATCAAGAAAACGTCGGTAAGCGCGTTTAAAAATATCCGCCAAACGGGACTGATTGCGATTGGGCTTAGAGAAGACGACGAGCTGATTGAAGTGTTGGAGACCAGCGGAAGCGACGAGCTGATTGTCGGCACGCAGCAGGGCATGTCGGTGAAGTTTGCCGAAAGCGATGTGCGCGATATGGGAAGAACGGCGATGGGCGTGAAGTCGGTGACTTTGCGAGAAGGCGATAGTGTTGTTGCTGTGGATATTGTGCGCGAGAACTCCGAAGTGCTGGTGATTACCGAAAACGGGTTTGGCAAACGCACATCGGTGGATGAGTATAAGATACAAAAGCGTGGCGGCATCGGCATCAAAACGCTTAAACGTACCGACAAGACGGGCGATTTGTGTACGCTTGGCGTCGTGGACGGCAGCGAAGATATTATTTTGATCAACGACGCCGGTATCATTATCCGCATGAAGGTTGACGAGATAAGCACGTACGGCAGGGACACGCAGGGCGTTAAGTTGATGAATGTCGGCGAGGAGGCAAAAGTGGTTTCTGTCGCAATTGTGCCGCCCGAAGACATTGATGATGAGAGCGAGCAGGACGGTAAGCAGGATGCGCAAAGCGAAGACAAGACGGATGAGCCTGCTGCGCAAAGCGAACCACAAAGCGAGAAAGAAGAGAAATAAGTGCCCGAAAGAGAGCTGATTTAAGGCGAAACGCGGGGCGTGATGAAAAAAACAGTAGAAAAGGAACGCTAATTTTAGTGGAGGCTATTGCAATAACATACTATATGTTGTACAATGCACTAGTGTCTTGAAGGAAATTTGTTTTTGTGTGAGGCAAGGCAAATTTTCTAGATTGGTATTCCGAATTGTTATCATTTATCATCACGACGCGGTGGCAAACGGCTGGTTTTACGGTCTGTTGCTGCTTGGTAGAGGGGGCATAACAACGAAGGAATGCACCGGATTTGGGGGAGGTTACACACCTCCCCTGTATTTACCGGTTTGGTGAATCGTTTTGAGATATGTTAAAAAACGTTCTTTATTGATAAAACGTAAACACATTAAGATTATTGCGCCGATATTGGCCGCAGTGATTATTATTGTCGGCATAATACTGTTAACTGCACCGGCGCGTGAGCTTTCCGCAAAGCAGAAAGCCGTGGAAGCAGTAAGCCAAATGGACATTTTAAGCATCGGGCTGAGACCCGATCTTGGTGCACTTAGCACATATAACACAGACACACAAGAGTTTGAAGGGTTTGAGAAGGACGTCATTGATGAGGTGATGGCCAGGTTGTTCGGCGAAAACATGCTGGTGACTTATGTAAACGTCAACAGTAAAACGAAGGACGCGCAGATTAAAACGGGAGAGCTTGATATTGCGCTTGGTGCGTCGATAGCTTCGGACGCGACGTTGATTGCGTACTCGGAGCCGTTTTTGACGGACGGAAGCGCGTTTTTGGTGAAGCAGGGTAAGATGACCAGCCAAAAGGCGCTGATGGGAAGCAAAATTGCGATAGTTCAAGAGTCGTATGTATCCAGAGAAAACGAGGATGATGTGAGTAAGCTGGAGGAATATTTAGCGGAGTTTAATATTTCGGCGCAAATTCAAGTGTACGCTTCGTACCCCGAGGCTGTGGATGCGCTGGAAGGCGGGCACGTGGACGCGGTTTGCGCAAGCGAGCTGTACTTGAAATTGTTTGGCAAAAGGGGTATGCTTATTTTGCCGGAGCGGTTTTTGCCGCAGGGGTATTGTATTGAAACGCGACAATCGCTGACAACGTTTTGCGCTGCAATAGGCGACGTGATTGAAGAAATGAAGCAGGACGGCACGATGGAAGCGCTGCTTGATATTTGGGGTTTGTCAGATTATAATGCGCTTATAGAATCTTGAGGTTAGCGCGATTTAAAAGGAGTTAGCATGAATAGCGGACTTGTGAGAGTGGCGGCGGCTGTACCCGAAGTTGCTGTTGGAAATCTGAAAATTAACAAGGAACGGATTGCTGCGATGATTCGCGATGCGCAGGCAAAGGACGTTAGCATCGCTGCGTTTCCCGAGCTTTGTATTACGAGCTATACGTTGGGCGATTTGTTTCGACAGCGCAATATACTGGAGCAGGGCAGCGAAGTGCTGGGCGAGCTTTTGGAAGAGACGAAGGACACAACGGTTTTGTGCATCGTCGGGCTGCCTGTGCATTTTTCGGACAAGCTGTATAACGCGGCGGTGGTTTTCCAATCGGGAGAAATACTCGGCGTTGTGCCAAAGGCGTATATTCCGAACTACAGCGAGTATTATGAGCAGCGGTGGTTTGCTTCAGGCATTGACGTGACGGGAGAAAACGTAACTTTAGCAGGACAAAGTGTGCCGTTTGGCACCGATATATTGTTTGAGTGTAAGCAGATAAGTGAGCTGGTGCTGGGAGTAGAGTTGTGCGAAGATTTGTGGGTACCGTTTCCGCCGCACGCGTATCAAGCGATGGCGGGAGCAACGCTGTTTGTAAACATATCGGCGAGCAACGAGCTTGCGGGAAAGCGCGAGTATCGGCAAGAGATGATAAAGCAGCAGAGCAGCAGATACGTCAGCGGGTTTGTGTACGTTTCTGCGGGCCCGGGCGAGTCGACAACGGACACGGTTTTTGGCGGACACGCGGTGTTGGCCGAAAACGGCAATTTGCTTGCCAGCTCGGAGCGATTCTCGTTTGAGGCGCAGATGAGCATAACCGAGTTTGATTTGCACAGACTTAGCCACGACAGGATTCTCAAAAACACGTTTGTTGCACAAGACCCGGTGAGGACATATCGGAGGCGCAAGTTTGACGCGCAGCAGACGGTGCCGAAGTACAGAGAGATTGAGCGGCTTCCGTTTGTGCCAGGAGACAAAGAGCAGCGAGACGCGCGGTGCGATGAGGTTTTCAATATACAAGTGACCGCGCTGGAGCGGCGCATAAGACACACGCACACCAAGCGGTTGATTATCGGCGTGTCGGGCGGGCTTGATTCTGCGCTGGCGTTGATGGTGGCGGTGGAGGCTGCGCAAAGAGCGGGGCTGAAAAAGAGCGCGGTGCTCGGAGTGGTTATGCCGGGCTTTGGCAGCACGGACGAAACGCAAGATTTGGGCAGGCGCTTGACGAAAGCTACGGGCGCTGAATTGAAAGAGATTAGCATTGTGAACGCGGCCAGAGCGCACTTAAAAGACCTCGGGCACAGCGGAGAGCCGGATATAACGTATGAAAACGCGCAGGCAAGAGAACGAACGCAGGTGTTGATGGATTTGGCGAATCAGGAGCATGGATTTGTCGTGGGCACGGGCGATTTGAGCGAGCTGGCGCTTGGGTTCTGCACGTATGCGGGCGACCAGATATCGATGTATGGCGTGAACTCGGGCGTTGCAAAAACGCTGATAAAAGAGATGGTGCTGTATGTGTCGGAGCACAGCGAGAAGCTGCACGGCATTGCCAAAGAGATTGTCGCCATTCCGCCATCGCCGGAGCTGGTGCCGCCAAATGAGACGGACGAGCGGCAGGACACGCAAAAGCATATCGGCAAATACGACCTCAACGACTTTTTCATGTATTATGTGCTGCGGTTTGAGATGTCACCGAAAAAGATATTGCTGTTGGCGCAGACGGCATACGGTGAATATAGCAAGAATCAGCTACGCGAGCAGCTAAAGAAGTTCTACAAGCGGTTTTTCGCGTCGCAGTTTAAGCGATCGTGCATGCCGGATGGTCCGAAGGTCGGGAGTGTATCATTATCGCCGAGGGGCGATTGGCGGATGCCGTCGGACGCGCAGGCTGATATGTGGATAGAGAGTTTGGATGAGTAGGCAACAGATAAAACAATAAGCGTCGACAAACGAAATTATCGTGTGTCGGCGCTTTTTTATTGCAAACCGTCGAAGGTGTTGACGTATGTGGGAGTGTTGTCCTTGGGCGTTTTAACCTTTTTTAGGAGCGCAAGCAGACCCGCTACAAGCGTTAGTGGGATAATCAACAGACCAAACCACGCGGTATCGAAGCTGAGCACAACGGATGCGATGGTTAGGGCTGCGGAGATAAGCAGGAATACGCCGCCGCTTTTTTGGTTTTGGTTTAGCTTGGCTGCGCCGATGAATGCGAGTATGAAAGCGGCGAGCATGAAGGTGAGCCCGATTATGATGGGGATTGTGGCAATCGAAGACTCAAAAAGAAAAAGAAACGTGAACAAAAGAGTGTAGGTGAACGCCAGTATGCCGGCGATTGCACCGCCGAGACCGAGACCGAATTCGAGTTTGTATTGCTTGTACATGGCTGCCTCCCTCTGCGTTATAGCTATTTATACCACCGAAGTGGCAAAGCCAAACATAGCGGTGGGTGTGGAAACAAATTGGTCTATACCGGCATGGGAAGGGGTTGTTGTTGGGGGTTATGTGCGCAAAAGTGATTTGTGTATGTGTGATTGTGCGCCGTGGAATACGAGTAGAATCGGACATTTAGTATGTAAACTACCGGTCTATACCAGTAGAAGGGGGCAAAACAGCTTGGTCGTCGGGACAGAACGTGAGGCGCGGTATATATGCGCTCGCGAAGTAAAAAAAGCCTGCGAATGTAAGCTCGCAGGCTTTGATGTGCATATTGGGCGCTATTTCTTCCTTGCGTACCTGAGCCAAACAGCGAAAAGGCTGAAGGTGTATAGGTATTGCAGCGCAAACTGTATCCATTCAGGACGAGAATACCATCCGAATAATACGTACAGCGGTAATCCGATTGGCCCCGTTTTGTGATCCAGCAGCGTGTCTTTCAAGTCGTACAGCTTTGTAAACGCTGCATTTGACTCTAGCATAACGCCTGTCGATTTTAGGAAAGAGAGACCTTCGTGCACGGCGTATCCGAGCAGGAAACCCGCCTGCAATATCAGGTATGCAAGCGTTATATTGAAGATTATCTTCAGATTGACCTTGATCAGCGACTTGTAAATCAAGAACGCTAATGCTGCGGAGATTATCAAACCGATGGCGATTCCGAGAACATACGATGTTTTGTCGGTTGAGGCAACCATGAAGAGTACGACCTCTGCCCCCTCTCTGGCAACCATAACGGTAGCCAGTATGATGAGACCTTTTCGGCTAAGGTTGGATTGCGTAGACTGTTCGATATTGCTTACCATATGCCGACCGTGTTTGATCATCCAAACGATGAAGGTTGTGATTAGTAACATGGCAAGCAGGCTGACAACCGACTCCCAAGCCTTTGCCAAAGTATCGGTGTTTTGACCGATTGCCGCCGCGATAAAGAACAGCGCGACTCCGAACAAGACTGAGACAAGCAGACCGATTACGAGACCTTGCTTAACGTTTCTTTTGAAAAGCGGCTGCTTTGTCTTGTTTAAGTATTCAAGCATTATCGCGATGATAAGAAAGGCTTCGAGACCCTCTCTAAACCCGATAATGGCTCCTTGTAATAATGATGCTGTATCCATAACGTACAATTTCCTTTTATATATTAGTTAGCTTTGGCTAACAATGCAAAGATACCACGCATTTGCAATCGCGTCCTGTAAAAAATTGTTCAAAGTATGATAAATGTGCGCAATAGCAATATGATTATAAATGGACTATATCGGCAGGAGACAAAACACCCGCGCAGCTTTGTTGCTGCACGGGTGATGTTTGACTAATAGAGTATGTGCTTTGTGCGTTGTTCTTGCGTCAACTTTGCTCTACGGATCTCTTTCTGGCGAGTGCCATGATGCCGGCTGCCAGTAGAAGCGGGAAGAAGAACCACGCCGACCAGCCTACCCAAATGCCGATGAACGATGCGATGAAACCAAGACCGCCGCCGATAGTGAGCAATATACCGCCCTTGCCTAAGCCTTTGTTAAGTTGCCCGGTGCCGATGAAGCCGAGGATAAACGCAGCCAGTACGAACATGCTGCCGGTTATTGCAAGACCGCCCCCGAAAGAGTAGAAGGCGCCAAGTCGAACAATTCCGGAAATAAGCATTACGAGAAAAATTACAACACCGACAATTGAACCGATGAGACCCATGATAACCTCTGCTTTATAAGGCTTGGTGGTTGCCGCAGGTGCTGAGCCGGCAGCGGGTGCTTCCAGGTTGTGAAACTCGGTTCCGCAAGATGTACAAAAAGTACCGCCACCTTCGTTTGCTGTACCGCAATTAGGACAATTCATAAGAGTAATCTCCTTTTATTTATTTTCTTATATGTTATATTTTACGCTTATTCGCGGATAAAATCAACAGGAATTTAGAAGCGAGCCGTTCGGTTGAACTCAATCAAAAAAAGCCCGCAAAATGTATATCGCCTTGCGGGCTTGTCGTCACCATTGATATGCTGTGATTAGTAGGTGTGTGGATAGTCTCTTTCGACAATTTTTCTTCTTGAGAGTGCCATGATACCGCCGGCCAACAGAAGCGGGAAGAAGAAAAGCGTTGACCAAGTAATCCATATCTCAAAGAACATGGCGATGAAACCAAGACCGCCGCCGACAACCAACAGCACGCCGCCGCTGCCCTTGCCTTTGTTTAGCGCAGAGACCCCGACAAAGCCGAGTATGAACGCAGCCAGCACAAGAAGACTACTGACGATAATGGCGGCACCGCCGCCCCAGTCAGTTTCCTCGACAATTCCGCCGATAAAAAGAATTTGGAACATTGCAATACCAAGTATAGAGCCGATAAGACCCAGTATAAACTCAGTTTTGTAGGGTTTATTATCGATGGTGATTGGTCGTTGATTTGACGAATGCTGCATCGGCTGCTGCGATGGAGCTCGCATTGGCGGTGCCTCGGCAGGGTTTTGCCGCGGTGCTTCTAGATTGCGAAAAGCCGAGCCGCAAGAAGTACAGAATGTGCCGTTGTCATCGTTTGGTGTGCCGCAATTAGGACAGTACATAAGACAAATCTCCTTTTCGTTTATATCATATAGTTTACGCTAATTAATGTATAAATGCAAACAAATATGGAAGTTTGCATTTTCTTAGTAATAAACTTAGGTCTGCTGGAAAAGCGTGCGAATCGCAAAAGTAAACGTTGCACTTTTGGAAGAGCAGAATCAGCGTTGAGCAGCGTTTCCTTCAACGGTTTTCCTTCTTGCAAGCGCGACTATACCGCCCGTTAGTAGAAGAGGGAAGGATAAAACAGTTAGCCAGCCGAAACTTGGAGCGACAACAATTGCGGCAATTGATAGAGCGCCGCCAATCACCAGATGTACACCACCGATACCGTTGCCTCTCTTGAGCATGCAGATGCCGATGTAGCCTAGAATGAACGACGCCAGCACAAGCAGGGCGCAGATAAAAATATATATACTGTTTGTGTAGGCAAAGGTATAGGAACTCAATGCTTTATATATACCGGTAATGAGAAGAATCAGAAAGATGATCGTACCTGTCATTGAGCCGATGAGTCCAAGCACATATTCCGTTATATACGGAGGTAATACAGGCTTTGGCCGCGGCGGAACCGGGGGCGGAACGTGCCCTGTTGCGCGACGTGGTTGAATGCGAGGCGAAACGTGCTCTGTCGCAGGCTGCGCTTGGGAAAATCTAATTAGTGCGACACCGCAGGCGGAGCAAAATCTATTTGCACCCTCGTTTTGTGCGCCGCATTTGTAGCAATATATTGAGGAAGGCCTCGTTTGAATGCGTGGAGCTACCTCGCCTCTTAGCTCTGCTCTGCAGCTATCGCAGTATGTATTTTCAACATCATTTACTTTGCCGCATTTCGGGCATTTAATAGGCTGCGCTGAAGCGATTGAGGAGTTTTCGTTTTTGGTTTTATTGTATTTTTTGTTGGCAAGAGGTGTACCAGACCGCCCTGCAATACGAGACAGGCAAACGGAACAAATATCAAGATTTCCGCCCGTTTTTTCTCCACACTTTGGGCAATCAATGTATTCAACAGTTTTGCTAATATTAAATAAGCAGCTTGTGCAGACCCTGCTGTACTTATCCGTCTTCTCTCCACATCTTGGACAAGTGATCGTTTCTCTTATCAGCTGTGTTCTGCACAGCTCACAGTATGAGTCTTCCTCGTTATGCAGCCTGCCGCATTTTGGACATATCATAGATAAACCTCGCAAACAAAATTTCTGTGTTTAGTTTATCGCAATTACCCAGCGCAGGCAAGTGTTTAATGCAAATAAAAAAGCCTGCTTTAAGCAGCAGGCTTCTTTTATGTTGTTTTATTCTGTCGGTGGTGCTTGCGCGGGTGCTTTCTTGGCAAGAACCATAATTCCTGCTGTCAAATAGAGAGCAAAGCTAGCGATTAGTGTCCATCCTGCTGCAAATATAAAGCCAACAATGCAGGCAATAAGGGCAAGCACTGCTGCTATGATTGCAATTATACCACCGCTTTTCTCGCCTTTCTTAAGCTTACCGGTTGCGACAAACCCCAGTATAAAAGAGACCAGGGCAAAGATAATCGCTACTACGGCTGATGCGACGAGTCCGCCACTGCCACCCATAGCGCCTAGAGCCCCAAATACGAGTCCTACTATCAAGATTACAACAAACGCTACGGCACCAATGATTGCACCGACTAAGCTAAGTACTTTTTCCGTCTTGTACGTTTCCATAGTGTTACCTCCTGCAAATTTATTTTATTAGTACAAAACAAGAATATATCAATAAAATGTATCTTTCAAGTTGATAATCATTAAATAACAAAAACGTAATATAAACAGCACATTATTACATGGATGTGCGTGAAATATAGAGTTGGTTTACTTAGCGGGATTTGCATAATTGCAATGATCTAATTGGTTTTGGTGTAGTAGACGTCGAGCAGTATTTGCAGCGTTGCTTCCTCGTCGTGAAGTATGAAGTATGTACCATCGATTTTTTTGCCCTCTCCGGGGATGGTGATTAAGTTGATGGTGTCTATATCGACCTGCATGAGGATTTTTGCGAGGTCGAGCATTTGGTCTGCATTTAAGTTGGTGTTGACGTATCGGTTTAGGTCGTCGTAGAGACTGATGATGATTTGCGGCGCGTCCATACCCTTGATTTTGGTTGCAAGGGAGAGCATGAACTTTTGCTGGCGCCGTGCGCGGTCAAGGTCTCCCCCGGTCTCGTGACGGTTGGTCAGATACAAAACCGAGTTGTCGTATTTTAGGTTCACGGTTTGCCCAGTGCTGCCGACGCCGGGGATGCTCTTTTCTAGCGTGATTGGCACGCCGCCGACAGACGACGCGACGTGCGGAATGCCATCCATGTCTATACCTGCGTAAAGGTATACGGGAACATCGAGTGAAAAATCGAGAGGAGTATCAAGTGTGATGTTGCGCTCTAGAAACATTTGCACGCATACCATTGCGTTTGGATATGAGTATTTTTTTGCACCGCCGCCGTATGAGTATGCGGTGTTGATTTTCCAGTCTAGAGTTTCCGTCACAACGCCGGTGTCCTCGTCTACCTTGAGCACGGTTGTGCGGGTGTCGCGAGGAATACTTATGAGAGTTGCTGTTTTTAACTCGACATCGACAGCACACACCATTACCATATCGCTGCGATAGCCCATCATGTTGACTTTTCGGTCTGAATTTGTATCGATTCCAAGAAATAAGATGTTGACGACGTTTTCGTTTTTGACATAGGTGATGCCGTTGTGTGTAATGCTGTTTTGCAATACAACAGCCGGCTCTTTCCCTGCACTGTCGGTTTGTGCAGCCGGCTGTGCAGCATCGGTTGCGATTGGCTTCTCGTCATTTGATACGATGATAGGCGAGCTCTCTTCGAAAAGAGACGACGTATCGTCGTCTGTGATGATGCCGTAAATAGCGTAAACACAAATGCCGGCGCCTATTATTAAGATACAAAAGACGCCGAGCAATATTTTTAATAACTTATGGTTACTATTCTTTGGTTTGTTGCTGCGTTTAAGAGTTTGATTGTCCAAAGTATATTTCTCCGTTAAGGTCTAGTAATTTTCGTAATAGTCTCCGCGCCGATAGTCATATACCGTGCCGTTGGTGTATAGCTCTACATTGTCGAGAGCCATGCCTGTGCCGATTGCCACGCACGAGATTGCGTCGTCTGCAACGTAGCACGGAATGCCTGTCTTTTCGCTGAGCAGACGGTCGAGCCCAAACAGCAGCGATCCGCCGCCGGTCATGCAAATGCCGTTTTCTGCGATGTCGCTGGAAAGCTCGGGCGGGATGCGCTCTAGCACGCTGTGCAGCGTTTCCATCATAGCGTTGAGTGGTTCGGAAAGCGCTTCGATCATCTCGTTAGAGCTTAGCGTAACCATTTTTGGCAGACCCGAAATGAGGTTTCGACCTGCGACTTCCATGTGTATTTGTTCTTTTCTTGGGAACGCGGAACCGATGTTTACTTTGATCTCCTCGGCCGTGCGCTCTCCTATCAGTATGTTGTGCTTCTTTTTCATATAGCGAATAATCGCTTCGTCAAACTTGTCGCCCGCGACCTTCACCGAGTCGCTGATTACTATGCCGCCAAGCGAGATGACCGCGATGTCTGTTGTGCCGCCACCGATGTCGATGACCATGTTGCCAAACGGTGCGGACACATCGATGCCTGCACCGATTGCTGCTGCCATTGGCTCCTCGATAAGACCTGTGTGGCGTGCGCCCGCTTCTTCCGTTGCTTCGATAACGCTTCTGCGCTCGACTTCTGTGACGCCTGAGGGGACACAAACGATTACTCTCGGTTTGAAAAACAGCTTTCTGCCGACAACTTTACGCATAAAGTATCTCAGCATTCTTTCTGTGTCGTGAAAGTTGGAGATTACGCCGTTTCGCAGTGGCCGAACTGCCACGATGTTGCCGGGTGTACGACCAAGCATGATGCGTGCGTCCTCGCCAATTGCCAACATTTCGCCTGTGTTTCTGTTTACCGCGACAACGCTAGGCTCACGAAGTACGATTCCTTTTCCTTTTACATATACGAGAACACTAGCTGTCCCCAGATCAATTCCTATATCATTAAACTCAAACAAACCCATTATTTCTTTCCCCTAAATATTATTTCCACCACTCTGCGCATACGCAGACTAACATATACTATAATACATATTGAGAAATATTTCAACCCGATTGTTTTTGAATGTCAAAATCTGTGGCATGTGTTCTATAACGCGTAAATGGCGCAATAGATGTTTTTAAGCCAAAAAGGTACTGAAAAGCAGCCGAGAAGGGGTAAAAATATGGTTAAATAGCGTCATGCAAATAATAGTATACAAGGCGATAAATGTGTGGTAGTATGTCTGCGAAAACGACAATAAAATAGTATAAAATTTTAGGAGGAGTGAGTATGTTTAAGAGTGTTCTGGAGCTGAGCCAGCAGCGGGAAATTCTAAGTGGAAGCAGAGAAAACCTAGTGCAAAGTATTAAGAGCGGCGCAGACCTGCGGATATATACCGAGTTTAGGCATAACGAGCATATCGACACTACTTCGGGTAACAACGAGCTTATCAAGGAAGTGTCGGAGTTTCGTGCGACTTACTTGATTGAGGACAAATGGTGTGCGGGCATTATGACGCTCCGCCAGCCCGCATCGCTTCCGGGTGCGTTTGGACCCAGGGCTTCCATGTCGTTCTTTATGTATAATATGGATGGAACGCAGGCGATTGCGCGGCCTTTCCTTGACGGCGGCGGTCCCGAAAAACAAAACGCCGAGGTCGGCTGCACAGAGAGTTTGTTTCATGATATGGGCAGATATGACCTAGACACAACGGCGCCGTCCACCAACTTTGTGTACGATTTCTACAGCTATAAATTCTACACCAACGAGTGTTTTAGTGAGGTGTATGCGGCGGACGAGAAAGGCAACGCTGTTAGCGGGTCTCTAAAAGCGCTGACGGATGCCGCAAGCGACGGGGCCGAGATTAAGGTAGCGATAAGCGGGATGTGTGACGCGCTGTGCGAGCGCGAGCCAATTAAGCATGAGCTGATGATACAGACGGGTCCGATGTATTTCTATACCGAAACGAACTACATGCTGACCGAGAGCCATCCGTTTGTGCGGGTGCAGCCGAATATTCCGATGCGATACGGCAGCGGCAACTGGGACTTTGGCTGGGTGATTGCGCGGACGGACGGGCACGTTGCCGGGCTGTGGTATGACCCTCAGACGCTGAAGACGAGCAGGACGTTTGAAAACAAGGCGATGCGGTGGTTTGTGAAAAAGTAGGAGTGGTTTTATGAGTTCTTTAGCATTAAGTGGCATTATATCAGCGATTGCAACGCCTTTTGACAGCAATCAAAAGCTGAAGGAAAGCGTGACCAACGAGCTTATGGATATGCAGATGGCGGGGGGCGTTCATGGTTTTTATATTTGCGGCGGTATGGGAGAAGGGCTTGCTTTGCCAAAAAGTATTCGAATGCAAATGGCCGAGGTTGCTGTTAGTAAAGCTAAAGGCAAATGTAAGATTATAAATCACATTGGCGCTGCGAATATTGAAGAAACACTAGAGCTGACCCGGCACTCAGAAGAAATTGGTGTCGACGCAGTTGCCTCGCTCGCTCCGTCGCACTTTTATGCTTATTGTGAAGATGAAATATTCAAGTATTATAAAATTATCGCTGATAATACCAGCTTGCCGGTAATCGTTTATGCAACATCATTGTTTTGTGGGGTTGATGTTGTGAGGCTGTCAAAAAAGCTTATGAAAATACCTAACGTTATCGGAATGAAGTTTACTATGAATGACTACCATGTTTTTAGGCAGCTTAAGGAGATTGAAGGGAGTCTTATTTTTGACGGGCAGGATAATACTTTGATATGCGGTCTTGTTATGGGAGCGGATGGAGGAATTGGTGCGTCCTACAACATTATGGCGGCTTGGTTCTGTCAGTTATATGATTCATATAGAAAAGGTGACATTAACGAGGCACAAAATCTACAGTATAAAATAAATAGAGTTATTAAAGTGCTAATAGATTTTGGTGGCATGAAAGCGATTAAGCCGGTGCTTGAAATGATGGGCTTTGATGTCGGAAGCTATGTTTTTCCGGGGAAGAGCCTTTCGCAAGAGCATCTGAAAATATTAAAGAAGAAGGTTATTGCGTGTGGTCTGCAGATTTAGCAAAGTGTAAGAATTTAGTGATATATTTCTGAAAGACTGCGAACGAGTCTTTTATTATTTTTGCGGTTAATCGACGACATAGCACGTGATACGTTGGTTTGTGAAGTGGTAGTAGGATTCACGCCGAAAACCGACGATAAATGAGCCGATTAGTTACTTAATAACGAGCGGCTCATTTTTTATTGTAATCGTTTGTGGTGAATTTGTGACAGCCAGTCAAATATGATATAATTAGTGTACATTTCAGACTATTGCCGGACGTGAAAAAAGAATATTTTTTGAGGTGATGTTATGTTTATATTTGATAAGCAAGCACGCAAGTCTATTGCAAAAAGCATCTTTATTGTTGTTATTGTGCTGGTTTTAATATTGTCAGTTGCTTCGTGTAAACCGGCTGTGCCAAATGACAGCTCGACTGACACCGATGCTCAGCAATCCGAAGCAGAGGATGTTGCTGAGAAACTGACGGAAAAGCCGATTGAGGAAACGGAAAAGCCGATGCTGCCAAAGCTGTTGGTATATGTTTCTGTTATGGGCGGCAGGGACTGCACGCTGCCGATTGAGGAAAAGGGTTTTGACTATAACAATTTTGACGCTATTGTTGAGTTTGATCCGAATGATTCGACCATCAAGATTGTCGATATGGCGTGGCTGATGGGGATGCAGATAAGCGAGGATGAGACAATTGCCAACATGATGATGGGCGACAGGTTTGGCCCTGCAGCATTGCCGGCAGAGGTTGCGCGAATACTTGACCTCGAGTTTACGCATACGATTGTCATCAACTTCACAGGTATGCTGGACTTTTTTGACGGAATGGGCGGGGTTGACGCGGATATATCGCAGGAGGTAATCGACGACGGCAGCTACAATCAATCGATTGACAATCTTCAGTATTTTATACCCGGAGTGCCGACTCCCGATAAGCTGGATTCGCCGGGTGAAAAGACACTCAGCGGTGCTCAGGTATTAGCGATGATACTGACAACGCCAAACAGAGTTTCAAAAGCTTCGGGCGGAACGGAAGGTATGATTCGGGCCGTAAACTCGTTCATTGACGGCATGTCTAAAATGTGGGTGATCGATTTTACTGAAAAGCTGAAGGACTTAAGCACGGATGATATGGTTGCGTTGATGAAAAAAATTGCGCCGAATATGTATAGCTCGTTTAGTGAAGAGGAGTATGGCGACATTGCGGAAATTTTGCAGATGTGCCTTGATAACGACGCGCAGGTTGTACGGATGCCGGACGAAGCGGACGGGTACGAATTGGAAGAAGGCGAAATGAGCTGGGTTATGGTGCTTGACATTGAGCAGGCACGGCAAAAGCTAAGGGACTTCTTTGCGGACTAGGCAAGACCGATTGAATGGGCGATATATGCGTAACTTTGGCTATGTTTTGTCAAGGCGTATTTGCTTGCGGTGTGTAAGGAAAGACGGAATAAAAAAGGATAGTGAAAAAAACCATTGATAATCCGGAGAATATGATTTGAAATTAACCATTAGAGAAGTAGCTGACAAAGACATTTATAAAATAAAGCAATTGGCGGCGGACGCAAGTGAGCACGGGCATTTGCTTGTGCAACGAGCTATTGATGATTGGGCAAGCAAAGTAAACGTCTTTGACATGAGCGGAGAAGCTTTGCTTGGTGTGTTTGAAAACGAAAAGTGTATTGCGATTTGTGGATTGAACATTGACCCTTATGCGCCGGGCTGCACGACAGGGAGATTGAGACGTCTGTATGTCTTGCCCGGCCATCAAAGAAAGGGCATTGGCAAAGCGTTGGTTCAAACGGTTTTGAAGCATGCAAAGCCGTATTTTGAAAAGGTGAGGTTGTATACCGACAATCAGCAGGCGGCGCGGTTTTATGAGTCGATTGGGTTTGTACGAATTGATGAGGATAAAGCAACTCATTCGATAAAGATAATTGATTGACACTACAAATGTGGTTGTGTTATAATCTTGGCAATAAATGAACGGAGGTAGTGTTTTATGTTAACAGTGGCCTATGTGGGAGTTCTGACAACTTAATAAAGCCTGTGCATGGGTTTGCAAGAGCAAATTTGTGTACGCATAAAGACATTACCCAAAAATCAATTTGCGATTAGCATTTATATTTATAATGTGACAAGCATGGCGGGAATGCCGTGCTTTTTGTATATATCGTATTGTTAGCTGATTAAAGATGATTTGCGCGGATATCCTTTATAGGCTTTGCTGATGGAGCAAAGGAAACAAATGTGTAAATGTTTGCATGGATGTTTGGCGAGCAAACTTTGACAGATGTGTAAACGAAACGATATAGGAGAATATAAATGAGTAATATTGAGGCATATGGATATAAGGCAAACTATTTTGAGGAAGAGATTGACGGAGCGGTGCCGGCAAGAGTAACGGCGGTGCACAGAGAAAGGTTTGAGATTGTAAGTGAGAACGGCACAGGGCACGCGAAGCTGAAACCGGGGGTGTATTATAACGAGACGGAGCAGATGTTCCCGACGGCGGGCGATTTTGTGCTGGTTGTATTAAACGAACACGGAGACAGCCAAATTGTGAAAACGGGGAAGCGCAAGTCGTGCTTTGTCAGAAAAGACCCTGATCCATCAGCGCCGTTGGAGCAGGTGGTGGCAGCGAATTTCGATTACGTGTTTATCATGTCATCGCTGAACAACGATTTGAACTATAAGCGGCTGGACAGGTATTTGGCGCTGGCGTGGCAAAGCGGTGCGACGCCGGTAATACTGCTAAACAAGGCCGACCTTGCGCAGGACTGGCAAGAGGCGGTCAATGAAACGAGCGAAATGGCGCCGGGAGTGGATGTTGTAGCTATAAGCGCGAAGACGGGCGAGGGCATTGATGCGCTTGAAAAGTATTTGCAGCGCGGGAGTACCGTTGTGTTTCTTGGCAGCAGCGGCGTAGGCAAATCGAGCTTGGTGAACAGCCTTGAAGGGCAGACGGTGATGGCGGTCAACGACATTCGCGAGGACGACAGCAAAGGCAGGCACACAACAACGCACAGGCAGCTTGTTATGCTGAGTTGCGGCGCGATGGTTATCGATACACCGGGCATGCGCGAGCTTGGGATGTGGGATGCAGCGGAGGGCGTTGTGCAAACGTTCAGCGATATTGAAGCGTATTTTGAGGACTGCAAATTTGGCGACTGTTCGCACATGGGCGAACCGGGATGCGCTGTGCAGCGAGCACTGGAAAGTGGTCAAATATCGCAGGAGCGATGGGACAGCTATTTGAAGCTGATGCGGGAAAACAAGTATATAGAAGAGAAAAGTGAGTTTATCAAAGGTAAGAGGGAAAAAGGAAAGCAGATAAGCAAGTATGCGAGGGACATCAAAAAGCATGGAAAGAATTATAGGAATCGAGTATACTGAGAATATAATATGTGATTGGCAACAAGGAGCGCTGATAAGACAGAGAGGGAAGTTATATGGTTAGAAAGCTGGAAGAGAAGGACAGAAAAATAACGATGGAGTATTTGGCGTATGAGCCGTCCATCAATCTGTTTGCGCTGGGGGACATTGAGCTGTTTGGGTTCGACAAGGAGTTTCAGGACGTTTGGGGCAGCTTTGACGAGCGGGGCGAGTTGAACGGCGTGCTGCTGCGATACAACGACAACTTTATACCTTATTATAAGGAAGCGGATTTTGATGACGCCGAGTTTAAGAAGATAATAAGCGCTTTTGAAGACGACACCATGATTTCGGGTAAAGAGAGTATCATCAACAATTATGTAAACCTTTTGCCGGACAAAAAGGTGAAGCGGATGTATTTCTGCGAGCTGACGAGCAAAGAGTTGCTGAAGGAAAACAGCGCTGATATAAAAACCGCGAAGGTTAGCGATGCCGCGCGCATTCAGGCGCTGCTGGAGACCATCGAGGAGTTCGACAGACCGACCACTCAAAAGGAAATAGAGGAAAGGATAAGCGATAAGTCGGGCAGGATTTATTATATGGAGGACAGCGACGGGCAGATGATGAGCGTTTCGCAGACCACGGCGGAGAACAGTAGATCCGCCATGATTGTCGGTGTGGCGACCGCAAAGGCGTACCGAAATCGCGGGCTGATGAGAGTGTGTTTGTCAAAACTCTGCGCGGATGTGCTCAGTGAAGGCAAAACGCTTTGTCTGTTTTATGACAACCCAAAAGCGGGCAGCGTGTATCACAAGCTGGGGTTTGAGTCGATAGACAAGTGGGTTATGATACAGTAGAAATAGTGGTGGTTTAAGGTTGACAGTGCTCGTAAAACAAGTGAGAAATGGGCGATAAAACAAACCAATTGAGCAGTAGGTTTTAACGAGATAAAGCGGATGAAAATAATATGGATAAAAATATGAAATTCCGATTGCTTTATGAGGTAAACTGGAGTACAATCAGTTTGACTTTTGCTAATGCGAAGGTACAAAACTATTGCAATAATGCAAGGAGAAGTTTATGAGCAATGTTAAGTTCACGGGCATAATGCCTGCAATCGCGACTCCGTTTGACGAAAACCAGAAGTTGAAAGAAAAGACAGTGAGCAAAATGATGGACTGGCACTTTGATAATGGCTCGGCAGGGTTTTATATCTGCGGCGCTATGGGCGAAGGATTGGCACTTCCAAAGGAAACACGCATGCGCATGGCGGAAGTTGCTGTAGACAACGCCAAGGGAAAAGGCGTGATTATCGACCACATTGGCGCGGCGAATATTGGTGACACGATTGAGCTGACAAAGCACGCGACAAAGACCGGCGCAGACGCTGTGAGCTCGCTGCCACCTTCGCATTTTTATGCGTACGACGCGGACGAGTTTGTGAACTACTATAAAATTATCGCGGATAATACGGATTTGCCGGTGATCGTTTATGCAAAGGGATCGTTTGCGGGTATGGACTTGACGGACGTTTTAGGGAAGCTGATGGAGATTCCAAACGTAATAGGCGCGAAGTATACTTTGAGCGACTATTATCTGTTCAGAAAATTAAAAGAGCTGAACGGCGGCGACATCAACATGCTCAATGGTCCGGACGAGACTTTGATTTGCGGGCTGATGATGGGTGCGGACGGCGGCATTGGCGGCACGTACAACATTATGAGCGACAAGTACTGCTATATATACAACTACTTTAGAGC
>Ga0233437_1003317_pt1 | contig 21455 bp, 16 predicted proteins | sample SI_122_August201_FD_182714 | JGI IMG/M metagenome (GOLD analysis project Ga0233437, IMG submission 182714) | Seawater microbial communities from Saanich Inlet, British Columbia, Canada - SI_122_August2016_200_MG | ecosystem: Environmental > Aquatic > Marine > Inlet | place: Canada: British...
TCAGTTTTCCATTGTCCACCACAGGGAGGCGGCCGATGTCATGCTTAATCATCAATCGAACCGCCTGCGTCACACCGCTTCCTGGACTAATCTGGACTACCTTCCTGGTCATAAACGCCTTGACGGGAGACGACATTTGCGGTGATTTTTTAACTCTTTTAAAATCCCGCCGGGAAATAATGCCCACGATCCTTTCTTCCTCTGTAACCGGAAGACCGCTACAACCCTTTTCCCTCAAAACAAGCGCCGCCTCCTTCATCGTAGTCTGAGGGGCTATGGCGAAAACCGGATATGACATGAGGTCACTGATCTGAACAGAGGCCTGCTGGCTCCCTTTAATCAGTTCAGAGATCCATTCTACAGCCGCATCGGGGTTTGTCGACTTCAACATGGCCGACCCTGCATTTGTATGGCCGCCTCCTCCCAACGTCCGCATGATGTTGCCAATATCCAAAACGTCCACAGCACTCCGCCCGATCACTAAGCACTTTCCCTTCTTTCTTTCCCTGAAAACCCCGATGGCTGCATCAACATTAACAATATCCTGATACATCTCAACGACCACAGCAAGTCCAGGCACGTGCCCTTCAATATCAACCTTGCTAAAACTGACAACATGCCCGTTAAGTTTTTGCCTCCGAACATTTTTCAGCATCTCAAAAAGGATCTCTTTCTGCTTAGGGCCATAGGTGGGTCGGAGTAAGTTTTTGATGATGTTTAGATCTGCCTTCTGTTCAAGCAAAAACCCTGCAGACCTCGCGTCTACAGCCGTTGTGGAAGGGAAAGTTAGGTTCCCTGTGTCCTCATAGATGCCAGCAAGGAACAGCGTCGCTTCTATTGGAGAAATTTTCCGGTTCTCTTCTTCTAAACGCCTCACTAACAGCGTGGTGGTAGCGCCCACCTGCTCACAGCAAGACCAGTTGGCTTTAATGTCGCCGTTTTCTCCGTGATGGTCCCACAGATGGATTTCCAAATCGGGCTTCTCTGCCAAAGGGTCCATACCGTCAAGGCGGGACCAGCTATTGGTGTCCACAACTATGAATCTTGTTGTCCGATTGGGATCCAGATCATTTGGGGTATGAAAAGAAAACCGATCCTTGTGAAGGGATAAGAAAGCACGAACATTGGAATTGATGCTCCTTGGAAGCAACGGTTTGGCTTGAGGATAAAGGATAGAGGTAACGTATACAGCAGCTAATGCATCAAAATCTGCGTTCTTATGCGTAGTGATAATTTCCACAGTACTCCTCGGTTCGCTGTGCAAGAGAATACACAAAATCTGTTCGTAAACCTGACTTTCGATACCAGACCAATTCTTGGGCAGAACGGCTTTTCACCATGATCGTGCAGATTCCATGCCGGAAAAGAAGGGGATTATGCTTTTCGGGACTAAAGCCATAACAAATCAATAATTTATTACCACCTTTTCATTTTGGATGATTTGGACAAAAGAAAGAAATGCCAGGAAATTGACGCTAAGGCAAGGAAGAAATATGGAGAGCATCATAAGGAAAACAACCAGGGAATAAAATGGAAGGAACCAAACTCACAACATAAATATGGGGAAGTCTGCATCGAGGAGGAGATCCTCAGCACGCTCTTCCCATAGCTTTCGCCACAGCCGCGCAGTAAACATGCTTTACAGCGGCCATGCCATCACGGATATTAAAAACTATCTGGGCCACGACAGTATCCAGTCCACCGAGATTTATCTGCATTTGGATCTCAACCGAAGGCGCCATATCCAGAATCGATTTATCAGACACATGCAATCGGTCTTAACCGACGATTCAAAGATAGAAGAATTACTACAATGGGAAAATGAGGGGGATTTAATGGTTTGGCTCGATAGTTTATAGCGGGGCAGGCAAACAATAACCCTTTACGGAGAGGTACGAATAAGGTAAAATTATTATGTTGTCGGTTGAAGAGACAGGTTCCCCAAAATGTGCGATAAACAGTTGTTTTTATTTGCGAATCTGGACATCTCGTGGCGAATGTGAAAACTGATACGTTTTCAGGGGGTTAACGGCAACAATTAATATGTCTCGTATCAGTGCAATCGCTTTCTAAAAGGAGGTAGGGATGCAATATGACGACTATTCCCGAAAAACTAAGAATTTTACTGGTTGAAGATGCCGCTGTTATGCGGAAGATCGAGTTGAAGGCGCTCAAATCCTTGGGATTCGAGGATATTTTAGAAGCCAAAGACGGCGACGAAGCCATTTCTGTGCTCGAATCCGAGGAGAAGATTGATCTGCTCATCAGTGACTGGAACATGCCCAACAAAGGCGGATACGAACTCCTGGTGTGGATGCGTGCCCATGAAAAGTTTAAAAGACTCCCCTTTATCATGGCCACAGGTGAGGGGGATATGAAGCAGGAAAAAAAGGCCGTTGATGCCGGGTAAGCGGTTTCATTGCCAAGCCTTTTAACGCGGATGAACTGAAAAAGAAGATTGATCAGGCGTTCGGCACGGGAGAGAAGGAAGAGGTCCCTGAAAAGGAAAGGGCCCCGAGGAAAACCGCGTCCGGGAAAGTGAGGTTGAAGATTGCTCATATCCAGATCACGGATCATCTAATCTTGGGCGCGTTAAAACATCTCATCAATAACGGCGATCTGACTCCTAAGAACTTTGAATTGGAGACCGAGTGCATGCCCGGCTGGAACCCCGTTCAGGAAGCCCTGGGAAAGGGTACGGTTGATGCCGCCTGTATTCTTGCCCCCATGGCAATGGACCTTTTCAATTTCGGCGTTCCCATCAAGATGGTACTGCTTGCCCACAAAGGCGGCAGCATCTGCGTCCGCAGCACACAGGGGGAATATCGCGAACCATTCCAGGATTTTTTCAGGAATAAGACATTCCTGATCCCCCATAAGATGTCGGTTCATCATATGCTCAGCCATATGTTTTTCAGCACCATCGGAATCAAACCCGGCATGGTGGGAGGCGAAGGGGTTGATCTCAATTTTGAGGTGGTGGCACCCATCAAAATGCCCGAATACCTCAACAGCAACCCCGATGCGTGCGGGTTCATGGTGGCGGAACCCTTGGGCACGAAATCGATTGCCGCAGGGATTGCGGCCCAGCAGTTTCTCTCAAGCCAGCTCTGGGAGAATCATCCCTGCTGCGTGGTGGCCGTAAGAGACGATTTCACCGCTCCCTACACAGATGCGGTCTATGAATTTACCGAGATGCTCGTACAGGCCGGCAAATTCATCGAGGACAGGCCGGACACGGCGGCGGAAGTGGCCGTCTCTTTTTTGGACCCCCAAAAGATGTTGGGTCTGAAGGTCCCCGTTCTCAAAAACGTGCTGACGGAAGCGCAGGGCATCAAGACGGGTGATTTGTTTCCGTCCATGGAAGAGATCGACCGAATGCAGCGATACATGGTTGAAAAGATGGGTATCGGCGCTCTGATCGATGTGAAAAAATTCGTTGACCTGCAGTTTGCGGAAAATGCCTGTAAAGACGTGGCGGAAAGCAGCCTGCCCTCCACACTTCACGATACCCCTTCAGAAGTCATGGAAATCCTGCGTAGTGCGGCACCAGGGGCCGGAAAGACGAAGAAGGCGATGTTGAGCATGGAAGGGAAATACCTCGTCTTTGCGCTTGGGGAGCAGGAATTCGGCATTGATATCTCCAAGATCAGGGAAATCATCGGGAGACTCCCCATCAGAAGCATGCCCCAGGCGCCCCCGTTTGTGAAAGGTGTCATCAATCTGAGAGACAAAGTGATCCCTATAATGGATCTCAGGCTGAGATTCGGAATGGAGGAGGTGGAGACCACGGAGCGGAGCTGTATCATCGTGTTGGAGAATATAAATAAGGGCGCCGTCACCAACGTTGGGGTGGCGGTGGATTCGGTTACAGAGGTCATGGAGATCAAGACTTCGGAAATTGCGGACACGCCGTTTTTCGGCGCCGGCATCGATACCACCTATATCCTGGCCATGGCCAAAACGGAGAGTGGCGTCAAAATTCTATTGGATATGGACCGGTTGCTGTAGGATTGCGGAATGCGGAATGCGGAATGCGACTAACGCTCCCTCAATTCTTGCAGTAAGGGAACTGGAAGAAAATAATATACGCATATCGTGCAGGAATTTTGTTCGTTTTCTAGACGTGATGGCAGGTGCATAGTGAGCTATGTGCCTGTTATCACAACGCAGAAAACGGGCAAAAGGGTAAGCAGGATGCGTAGATTATTTCTTGGAAGTTCCCTAACACGAGTATTTTTGAGGATGTCTTGCAATCCAATATAAATCAACTTGTTGTGCCAATTCGCAAACTTACTGATCTGAAACGTCAGTTGAGGATAGGAAAAAAAAGATGACAACCACGTTGCCCGAATCGACATCTTCTAAAATTCATAGACGAATTGTTCTGACTTTTCTCCTGACGACCGCGTTTTCCATCTTACTGGTGGGCACCACATTGAGATATGTTCTTGAAAAAACGACTTTGGATAATTGGAAGAAAAGGCAAGAATTCGTGACCCTTGAATTTGCCCCGCAGTGCAATCACGAAATTCAAGCGGCTAAAAAGGATCTTGAATTCGTATCAAGAATACCTGTCTTTTCAAACCTGTCTCATATTGATCAGATTGATCCTTCTATAAGAGGCGTCCCCGAAAATGTTGAGGTTGAAAAACGCGAAATATTTCGCAACCTCAAGGCGCTGGGTGAAAGATTCGCTTCGCTTTTTCTTCTTACCCCAGAGGGGAACCTTTACCTTGTCCACCCATTCAAGAACCAAGTCAAAGTAAATAGACTTAATTTCGCTGACAGGGCCTACTTTAAAGAAGCCATTCGAACGAAAAAACCGGTTATCTCGGATAGTTTTATCAGCGGCGCCGGGAACCCGGTGGTGGCCATCGCCGTCCCTGCTCTGGACAAAGCCGGAGATATCACAGCAATTATTGGTGGTGGTGTTTATCTCACCAACCTTTCCAAGCTCGTTGACAAGAAAAGGATCGGCAACTTTGACCTTGGCTTTATCGTGGACAGTAGCGGAAATCTAATCGCCCATACAAACACCAAACTGCTTAAGAGCGAAATCCGCAACCGTTATATTGAGCACGCACTCGTTTCGAAATTTCTGGATAAAAGTCCACAGGATGATTCAGAGGTGATGATCAAAGATTGTGTAGATCCTGTGGATGGGAAACATTACCTGACCAGCTTCGTCAGATTGAAGTCAGGATGGGGCCTGGGATTGGCCCTCAGCAGGGAAACCATCCTTTCGGAGATTCGTCCGGTCGTATGGAGAATTACGATACTTGTGTCATTTCTCATCTTGATAGTCGGTGCCACCGGTGTGTTTTTTGCGCAATGGATCGGGAGACGCTGGATAGGGACCGAAAAATCCTTAATCAAACAAACCCATGACCTTGGCGAGCGGATCAAGGAGCTGAACGGCCTCTATAACATCTCCAGGGTTATTGAAAAACCCGGTATTTCCTTAGAGGAAATTCTTCAGGAAATTGTTGTAATGGTCCCTCATTCCTATCAGCATTCTGAAATAACATGTTCCCGGATTGTTATGAAAGATAAACAATACAAAACAAAAAACTTCAAAGAAACCGAATGGAAGCAGTCCAGCGAGTTCTTTGTAACCGACAGCCAAACTGGGACTCTGGAGGTTTTTTATCTGGAAGAAAAACCAGAGATTCATGAAGGCCCGTTTCTCAAAGAAGAAAGAATTTTTATTGATGAAATTGCCGATCGGCTAAGAATGATAATTGCGCGTAAACAGGTAGGGCAGGCGCTGCGGAAGAGTGAGAAGAATTTGAAGATACGAAACAGAATTGCAGATATTTTGCTCACCATCCCTGACGACAAAATGTACGGGGAGATCCTGGGAATGGTGCTGGAGGTCATGAAAAGCAAATACGGAGTCTTCGGGTATATTGACGAAAATGGCGCATTAGTCTGTCCCTCTATGACCAAAAACATCTGGGATCAGTGCCAGATTCCCGACAAAGATATTGTATTCCCTCGCGATACGTGGGGCGGCATCTGGGGCATGGCCCTCACTGAGAAAACAGCTCTCTATTCAAATAAATCTTTCAAGGTGCCTGAAGGGCATGTTCCGGTGATGCGGGCACTGGATGTTCCTATCATTTTCAAAGGAGAAGTCATCGGAAATCTCCTCGTAGGGAATAAAGAGACAAACTATGTTGAGGGGGACCAGGAGTTGTTAGAAGAGATCTCCCGGTACATAGCACCGGTTCTGAGTGCTAAACTACAAAGAGATAGAGAAGAAAAGGACCGCAAGCGGGCTGAGAAAGCCCTGGCAATAAGGGAAAAAGCCATATCATCATCAATTAATGGTATCGCTCTCTCTGACATTGAAGGGAATCTGACTTTTACGAATGAATCTTTTCAAAAAATGTGGGGATACGATGATACGGAGGTTTTAGGGAAACCTTTTGCGAACTTCTGGTTGAGGGAAAAAGAGACTGTGAAAGCAATGAAAACTCTAATGGTTGATGGGATCTGGACAGGTAAATTGATTGCCAGAAGGAAAGACGGGTCACACTTTGACGGCCAGGTTCTTGCGAGGTTGGTTACGGATGATACGGGTAAGAATATCTCTGTGGTAAATTCAGTTATAGATATAACCAAGGAAAAAATACTCCAGAATGAACTTATCCGATCCGAACGTCTAGCCGCGTCCGGAGGGCTGGCAGCCTCAATTGCCCATGAGATTAATTCCCCTCTGCAGGGGATAACATCCATAATAAGTTTCATTGAGAGGGCCCATAAACAGGATGAAGGGTTGGTTGAAAACCTGAATCTGCTCAAGGGCGGTTTCGCGAACATCCGGGATATTGTTAAGAGACTCCTTGACTTGAACCGCCCCGGCAAAGAGAAAAAACAACCCATAAATATAAACAATATCATTGAGGATACCGTGTCACTGCTCAAGAGTCATTTGAAGACAAACCGGATGAACGTCAACTTAAGCCTCTCCACAAAGGTGCCGGGCATTACCGCCTCCCCCCAACAATTAGGCCAGATGTTTTTAAATCTGATCAATAATTCCGTTGAAGCCATGGCCGACGTTTCTAGTGGGAAAGAGATAAAGATCAAATCCAATCTCAGAGGCAAGAATATTGTCATTAAGGTAGCCGACACAGGCCCGGGAATACCAAAAAGAGAGGTGAAACATGTTTTTGACCCCTTCTATACCAGAAAGAAGAAAATGGGAATGGGGGTCGGCCTTTCCATTTGTCAGGGTATTGTGGAAGATCATAATGGCTCCATTACGGTAAATAACTCCCCTAAAGGAGGGGCTGTTTTTACGATCACTCTGCCTGCAGAACAAGCGGATAATCATTTCTGATGTTTCGGGCCTGCAAGCTCTTCTTACCTGTTTTTAGAATCGGTTCGGCTCTGCAATTCAATTGCTCGAGTTTGCGGCGTCAATGTCGCCTCCTCCACTTCGATACTACCGTCGGCAAGATTTTCCTGCAAAATCCACAATAGTCAATATATTGGCTACTGAATTTGACACTCCATTACAAAGCAAATTACAGAGCGTTCAGATAGACCCGAAGAAATTGTCCCGATGAATGACGATGATTTTTCCGACTTTTAACCCGAAATATGATTGCCCCTGCTGGCGGGTATCGGACAGGTTGTTGAGGTCCCCTACCCTGTCATCAGCGGTCCATTCGTAAAATTTCCACGCGATCTCCCATCAAACCCGGCATATAATTTGCATATCAAATGCGGAATGATTCGAACATACGGACCATAGCCATGATATCTGACGGCTATGGAGAAATCCTTTCAAGATCCGGAGGAAAGTCATGTAATCCAACAAAGACAAGATGGATAGAAACGTCGAAAAAGCAGAGGGGGTAGTTGTGAGAGAAAAAAAGGGACGTGAAAGGCGTGTTTCAACGCGGAGGGAATTGGAGAGCAAGATTGAGTTTTTTGTGAACGCCGATATCATTGCTGCCAAGTCGATTAATATATCGGAAACCGGCCTGAACTTTGATACGGGAGAGCCACTGAAAATTCACCTGAGAATGGATATTGACGGCGAACTGCGCGACCGGGAGGCCCAATTTATTTGGGCCACCAGGAATTCCAACGGCGGCATAAGCTATGGGTTCGAATTCATTTCTGACCCCAAAGAGCATCAATTTTAGGGGTCTATCATGGCAAAGCAGGAAATATTACTTGAAAGCGGCACCAACGAGATGGAATTGCTGACATTTCTTCTCGGCGACCAGCCATTTGGGCTGAATGTGGTAAAGGTCCAGGCAATCGTGCAGTTTGATCCTTCATCCGTTTCAAAAATCCCTGAGGCCCCCGCAGCCCTGCTCGGCATGATGCTATATCGCGACAGGACCTTACCGCTTATCGATCTATCTGCCGCGCTGAACATGCAAACGACAACTGAAAGCGAGAGGCAGATTGTAATCGTGACTGAGTTTAATAATGTTGTCAGCGGATTCAAAGTTGACGGTGTAAAACGGATCAGCAGGCTTTCCTGGGATGTGTTTATACCGGTTGGCGATTTTATCGGCAGTTCGAGCGAAAGCATTATCGGTTCGGTCAATCTCGATGAAAAGGAGGTGCTGGTGATTGATCTTGAGCACATCCTCGCAGAAATAATCCCCGGCATGGCCATCGAGGAAGCAACGGATAAAGTGCTGGGGATGGAAAACAGGCAGTTACGGGGAAATATGCGAATCATGTTTGCCGAGGATTCAACGACAATCCGCAATAGTCTTGTGCGCATCCTCAGGGATTCGGGCTTCTCCAAAGTTAAAGCCTTTAGCAACGGCAAGGATGCATACGATGCATTGTCAGCCATTAACGGCAAAGCTGCATCAAAAGGCCCCCGTCCGGATGATCTGCCCCACGTAATCGTAAGCGACATCGAGATGCCCAAGATGGATGGTCTGACATTTTGCAAGAAAATAAAGGGAGATACCGGTCTGAAGGAAATCCCCTTTATCATTTTTTCGAGTTTGATAAACGAGCAGATGGTTTTGAAATGCAAGAGCGTGGGCGCTGACAGCTACATCACCAAACCGGAGACAAATAAACTGGTATCGATACTGGATGAAATCTGCTTGCAAAGCGGAATGTAAGAGTCTCGGCAATAAAGAGAAGGAAAATGGCAGACGAAGAGCTGACTGAGCAGGAAAAAATGGACAGGATGGTGGCTGAGCTCTCAGCGGATATTGAAGACATCAACCAGGACGGAAAAGAAAGCGAACAGGAGACTGAAAAAACCGCTGAGACCGAAGTGGAAGCAAAAGGTGAGGAACCGGGAGAACCGGAACCTGAAGAGAAAGATCTGAAAAAGACGATCTCTGGTGAACCAGCCCTTGAAGAGGAAACAGATGAGGACAAAACCGAAGACCCCGCCATGGGACCGGATTTGTACCAAGAGGAATCTAACGCAGATGAAAAATCAGAAGAAGACACAGATGCGTTGGACGAATACGAATACCCCGATATGGAAGAAGACGACCACGGGGGCAACAGACGAAGGAATGCTGTTGTGTGGAGTATCATTGCAATCCTGCTGCTCGGGTCCGCCTCTGTCTGGTTCGTATACTACAAGGATGTCAACATCTTAGAACACCCCATGGTGTCCCGATGGGCACAAAAACTTAAACTGACACCCGCATCTGAGGATGCCAATGATTTAGAACCCCCGCTACCCAAAAGCCCCGCTGCCGAATTGCACGTCAAGACCCCGCAGACTTCGGTTTCTTCGCTCCAGACAGAAGCGAAACCGGGCCCTCTTACCAAATCCGAAATGTTCGAACAGAAAATGCAACAGATTCTGGCTGTCCGTGACAAATTGTCGGAGAAACGTGCGCTGGCAGCATCCATACGTGAAAGGTTAAATGAACAGATACTGGCACTGGAATTGGAAATTTCAGCTAAACAAAGAACGATGGAGATAACATCCTACACAGAGGCCGTTAAGTCCCCGCGTATTTACTACAATATCAGGCTCATTCAACAACTCAAAGCCTACACTTCTAAGCTTGCCGAGAGGATCAGATACTATGAAGATGGGTATGACAAAATGCGTTTTCGCTATCAAGAAGCAGATGATAACTTTAAGATCATTGAATTATGGAGTGACAAGAAAACCAAGAGATTGATGACAAAAATAGACAAGGCCATAAACGAGTATCAAGCAGAAAACAAGCCCCATATGTTTACAAATAAACAGATCGTTTTAGATACCCCTCGTAAGGTCTGGAGCGAAATCCCACAATCCAAAATCCAAAATCAACTATGATATGCACCGTCAAGTTTTTGGGCATATTCAAGAGCCTGAAATGTAATTTCGCTGAAGTTCTCCTGCGTGAAACCCAGGAATTCGAGGGCACCCTCTTCAAGCTCAATCATTAAGTCATCATCCTCATATCCAAGACCGCTGAGCCTGACCAGATAATCCGCAGTATGGACAATATGGGCCAGTTCACTTCCCTTTGAAAGTGATGGATAATGGTGATATTGCATTGCAAGGATTACGTTTTCAGGGATATGCCACTTTCTACATATGTCAGATGCGATTTCAGCATGATCAAAGCCCAATATCGACTTTTCAGCATCAAGGACCATCTTGGTTTCATCTTTCATGAAATCATCAAACGCGTCCTTTCTTTCCAAAACATACGGGTCAAGGATTATTTTACCCACATCGTGAAGCAGCCCCGCCGTATAGGCACCATTTGCCAATTCACGGTTTTTCTTTTCGGCAAGAATGCGTGAACAAAAGCCAGTGGCGATGGAATGCAGCCACAATTCTCCTGATTCAAATTCGTACCCCTTTAATTTCTTTCCCAACACATTGGAAACCCCGACTGCGACGATAAGTTCCCGCAATGCTTGGAATCCAAGGAGGCTGCAAGCTTGTCTTACGGAAGAGACCTCTCTGCCCAAACCGTAATAGGCGGAATTTATCAGTTTCAGAATCTTAACAACCATCGACTGATCCGTCTCAATTATGGCGACAAGGTCCTCTATATCTGAATTTGGGTCGGCCATGATCTCTTGCGCTTTCATCACCACTTCATGCATGGGTGGTAAATCGTCCAAAGATCTCAGTATCCGGTTCTTTAATTGCTGAGCATCCCGTTCGCTTGCCTCTTGCAATATCTTAACCCCCTCTTGACTCTGCGGCATTTAAACTGATGAATCTGGGTGCAGACACAAAAAAATACGCTTTTTACATCTTGGATATGGGCAACATTTCAAGGGCGATTTCCATATGTTATGTGCTTTCCAACGCCCTGGATGCTATTTTTCTTGCAGTTCTATCGCACATTCTCGAAAATTATGCAAGATTGGAGAACCAATTTTTCAAATGGCCCCTTCGAAACACAGCGAGATTTCCCTTGCTCGATGCCCTTCTAATGAGCCAAGGTTTTGACGTCCCGGTTAACCGGGGCCCGATTCCGCCGCTATTCTTGAAAGGCCCTCCCTTCGACGTTAGAGCGCCAAGTCACCTGAATAACTCATGAAGACTTTCACCATGCCGTCATCTGGCACAATTTTTGCTTATTAATAGCCGTTGCATAGGGCGCCTGAACTAAGGGCTCGGCAAGAAAACGTAGCAGTTTCCAGGCTCAAAGGTTTCCGCCCAGCGACCTCTGGAACGGCATACCCATAACACCTGGAATTGAGGAGAAAAATGGAAAGCATTGAAATGAGGCGTAGACCCAAACTGGAACTTCTTTTTGAGGAGAACCTCGATAAGTTTAACAGCATGGTGGAAAAGGGCTCTCCCCCTAAATTGAGGGATTGTAATATCAGCGGTTTGGATTTAAGAAAGGCCAATCTCAGGGGATTAGACCTCTCCGGATCTTATTTGCGGGGCTCAAATCTTCGTGGATTGGACCTTACGGGATGTAACTTACAGGGGGCAAGCTTGCAAGGAGCGTTGATAAGCGGCACCTTCTTTCCCAAAAGTATACCTGCGCAGGAAATCATGCTTTCGGTGAAATATGGAACTCGAATGAGGACTTCCAATCTGATCGACAATACAAAAATAGTCGCAACGCTGCTTTCCGAAATCCGCAACATTCTGAAAAATAAAAATTGAAGGTATTTCAGAAAGATGGGACTCTCTTATGGGGCTCCCTTAAGCGAGCGTTGATCACTTACCAAATTTTCAACATACTTTAAACAACAGCTATGGAAATAGACAGGTTAATAGATATTGTCGCCAAAGGTGGGAGCATTAAGACCGGTATGGATATACACAGTAGGGACGGTGCTCTGCTTTTGGAAAAGAATGTCCGGGTTGATAAGGTAAGCACGTTGCTTGTTATCAAACAAAGCGGGCTATACAATTTGGACATAGATCCGGCATCAGAAGGCGGCGTGTGGGATAAATCGGGTCGGCTTTTGCCGTTAATAAGCGTTGAAAAAACAGCGGCTCCCGAGGTTGATACATCAGAGATAACCGATGTTGAAAATAGAATCAGACAAATAGCCAGAGTCAAAAAAGAGGCAGCACAAAAATTTAAAAAAGCAAAGAATAATATCACTAAGGTGATATCTGAAATAAGGGAATCAGGCGGTCAATTTGATGTTCAACTGGTGGAAGATACAGTCTTGGATATCTATAATTTTCTAAACCGAAACAGTACCGCCTTTTCGTCTCTTACCAAGGAAATTTTCTCATATGATGATTATCTTTACAACCATTCTGTTAATGTTTGCACTATCGGAACGGCGATATTGAGCCATTTCAACGACCATTTCAGTGAAATTATAAATGGTTATCTTGCATCCATATCCCTGGGTAAAGGCGAAAGGGGGAACGCAGATATACTAAAATTCTATAATTATTATCAGCCATCCGAATTACGGGACATGTCAATGGGTTATTTCCTACACGATGTTGGAAAGGTGCTGATTCCGGACAAAGTATTAAATAAAGCAGGAAATCTTTCTGCGGAGGAATTTCAAATCGTAAGAACCCATTCTTACGAAAAAGGCGTTGAGATTCTTGATAAGAACAGAATAAATAATGCAATTATTGAAAATGTACTGAGCAATCACCATAGTGGTTTATTTATCCACGAACAAAGGTGTTACCCGGACAATAAACTTCCCATTGAAATCCCGCCATATGTGAAAATTGCAAAGCTGGCCGATATTTATGATGCGATGACCAGTAAAAGGTGCTACAAGGACGCCTTTAACCCTATCAACGCTGTCGCAAATATTTTCCGCTCCTACGCAAACAAAGATCCTTTTCTCCAAGTCGTTCTGCATTCATTCGTAAAAATTATCGGCATTTATCCCCCGGGAAGCATACTCGCTTTGCGAAATGGCCAGATGGCGTACGTGCTCCTAAGTGATGGCCCGATTATTCTCCCGTGCACCGACAACAAAGGTCAACCTCTGACAAACAAGCCGGATCCAATCGATCTTGGGAGTATAGATTTTGTTGAATCACCTCAAATGCAAATTGACAAACGAAGACCTTTGAATGCGCCGACGGAGGTCATCGGGTTACTGCCATCCTATATAACAAAATTGCTTAAGGCAGAAAATTAATTTTGGGGAACGGATTTAGAAAAAACACTGCACTGGGAACATAAGACTAATCAGGGAGATTGAATGGCAAATTTCTCGAAAAACAGGGAAAACGAGACCGTTGATATGGAAAAATTTATTGAAGAAATCCGCGACAATGCCGAAAAGAAGGGCATCTATTTGGATGCGATCCGAGCGCTGTTGCTGTTCATTAAGGATTTTTCCATGGATTTTGAAGAAACCGATTCCGATCGATTTGCTAAGCAGATTGATGATTTGTCGGAAAGATTCGTTACCGAAAAAAATACGAAGGCCGTTGAAACCTTTTTTGAAAGCTACAAAAAATCCATCCCCGTCTTCATCAGGGGGCAAAAGGAGTATTTGAACAACCGAGAAAAGGAACTATGGGATATAATCAGCCTTCAGAGAACGGCGATTACAACCCTGGATACGGAGAACCGGGATTACAATCGTAAGGTTTATGAGCGAAGCAAAGAGCTCGAAATCATAACGATGCTCGACGATATCAAGATTATGAAGAAAAATTTGAAAAAGGAAGTGGCGTCAATTCAAGCGACCGTACGTAAGAAAGAGGAGCAGGACAGACAGCGGATGGACGTACTTTCCAAACAGGTAAGCAGACTTAACGTTGAACTGAAAAAGGTCAAGACCAAGGCAATGACCGATGGCCTCACCAAAGCATATAACCGTGAGGCCTTTGATAGCTATATACGTAAACTTGTGGACCGAAACACGATCAAACAATCACCCTTTTCGTTACTCATGCTCGATATCGATGATTTCAAAAATATTAATGACGGGTATGGACACCAGGTCGGCGACCGGGTTCTGGTGGCCTTAGTTAAGAAATGCACTGAATTCATCCGTGATGAAGACTTCCTGGGACGTTACGGCGGCGAAGAATTCACCATAGTCCTCCCGAGGGCATCACTGCGAAATGCATTAAAAAAAGCACAGCGCCTCCGAAAAGCGATTGCTGGGACCCACTACACAACCGATAAAAAAAAGGGGGGAAAAGGCCTCTCCATTACGGTGAGTATCGGTGTGAGTTCATTTTGCGAGAACGATTCGGTTTCCACCGTCATTGACCGATCCGATCAGGCCCTTTACCAGGCCAAGAGAACCGGGAAAAACCGGGTTGTCAGCGAAGAGGAGATCGAATCTGAACCATCCGGACTAACCAAAGCTGAAGCATAAAATGTCTATGCTCCCTCCAGGACCTTCTTGAGTTTCTCCGACAATGAGGCCAGTGAAAACGGTTTTTGAAGGAAGTCCTGCGCACCCTCATCCATGATATTCCGGGCCAGCCCATCAATCGTATATCCGCTAAAAACAATCACTTTCAGATTCGGGCGGGCTTTCATGAGAAGGGGATACAACTTTCCGCCTTCCATATCAGGCAAGTTTATATCTAATAGGGCAAGGTCAATCTGCCCATCAAAGGTCTCGGCTGTATGGATGGCATCCTTTCCGGTCTTGGCTACTATAACCCGATAGCCCAATGACTCTAACATCTCCTGTGTAATATCAAAAACCGCCTCTTCATCCTCAACAATCAACACCGTCTTTGTGGAACCGACACCACTCGTATATGGCGCCTTTTCTTCTTTTGCCTTGCCCTCCACAGCAGGGAGATAAATGACAACCCTGGTCCCTCTGCCCAATTCAGAATCGACTGTTATCCACCCATCATGGTTTCTGATAATACCGTACGCAGCGGCCATATCAAGCCCTCGCACCGTGAAATGGGTGGTAAAGAAGGGCTCAAAGATCCTATCTCCCGTCTCTTGATCCATGCCGATTCCATCATCTTCAAAAGTGATAGAAACATAGGGACCCGGTTTGAGAGCAGGACAGCCTTTTGCAAATTCTTCATCAACCACCACGTTTCTGGCCGAAATCATGACACGACCCGTATCTTCCGTGGCATCGTCGGAATTGGTGATTATTGCGGATAAGACCATATGCATCTGTGTATTATCCGCCTCAATATTCATAATATCCGCCGGAAGATCAGTTTCTATTGCGATCTCAAGATCCGAGATCTCCTTGATCAGGGGGATGGTATCCTTCAAAAAATCGGTTGGGGATATGATTTCAGGATTGAATTTGCCACCCCTTGCATAGGCCAGGAGCTGATTGCTCAAATGGGCCATTTGACGCGCAGATTCTTTCATCCGGATGACATATCGGTTTAACTTATCATTCCCGGCAAGCTCCATTTCGAGCAATTCCGCATTACCGGTAATCGCGGACAGGGCATTGTTGAACCTGTGGGCAATCCCCCCAGCCAAGACAGACAGGACTTCCGTCCCCCTTGATTGTAACATCTCTTCTTGAATTTTCTTCATCGCCCTCTCCAAGTTCCACCATGCGAAATCATCCTGCTTCTATTCGCCGGAAGAACCGTCTTCAGGTTTAAAACGAGCAAGAAGTCGTTGCTCACTGAGTATTTTTGGATACGGGATGGACTTTACAGTAAGGAACATTCCAATACTTTCTCCGCGCTTCCACGCAATTCTGCCCTCTATACCGATGGCTTGACCATCATGAAATGTGATATTTCCAGTGACCCATCTCCCAAATTTAATTTCTTTATCAGCAAAAAACCTAACCCCTTTTTCAGAAATATCCACTACTTTAAACTCGTGTTTTCTGATCTTTATGGTTGGTCTGATTGAGGCAGGGTATTCTATTCTAAAATATTTCCTTTTTTCCTGATGTTCATTCTTCTTATCATCCATAGAACTTCCCTAATTTGAGATATCTAATCAGGCATAAGTATTTATCAACGTTCCCTTTGCTGCGTTAACAATTTCAAACGCGGCTGATCCATAAATACGATCCAGCCTATCACACTCATATATGATATGTTCCACTTCCCGAGCGAATCGACCAGCGTTATTATGATTGGGATTTACCAAAGGGCCACCGACCCTTAAAAAGGAAGGATGAGAAGGATGAACCGGCACTAAAGCAAGCGAAGTATCCATGTTTAATGGGCACAGTTTAGGACAGGGTTAAAAGGGAATGAATGAGTTTGTATACCACAATTCAATTTATTGCAAGATAAAATTTTCCCAAAAAAGCATAAGGGCTCGAAATTTGAGTACAATTTATTTTGAGGTCCTTATAAATTCCAACCCATGTGAGATGCAAGTTTTAGGGAAATATCTATTAAACCTCATCTCTTAAAGCCTTCTTGATGGCGGTAACCAAGCCACGTCCGGTGACGGGCTTCATTATAACCGCTTTAATCCCAGCTTTCCTGGCTCTCTCCTTGTAGATCTCTTCGTCGTAACCTGTGCAAAGGATAATCGGAATATCAGGCCGGATTCGCACGAACTTCTCAGCCAACTCCTCCCCCGTCATTTTGGGCATGATCATATCAGCAATAACCAGGTCAAATCTGTCAGGGCGGTTGCGAAATGTTTTCAGAGCTTCTTCTGAACAGGTTTTCGATTCAACCTGGTAACCATAACCTTCCAACATTTCTTTCCCCGTATTCGCAATTTCCTTGTCGTCATCAACAAAAAGTATTCGCTTTTTCCCTTCGACAGAAGGGATGAATGCACCGGAGCCGGATTTCGTCCCTTCTTCTATTTTCGGGAAGAACAAATGGAAGGTTGAGCCTTTCCTCGGCTCGCTATGAACCTCTATGGACCCTTCGCAATTCTTGACGATTCCGTGGATCACGGCCAGCCCCATCCCTCTCCCTTCACCCACATCCTTAGTCGTGAAAAATGGCTCAAAGATCCTTCCCACAACCTCGGGTTCCATGCCAATACCGGTATCCTTCACACTTAACCTGATGTATTCCCCCGGAGCCATGTCATGATGAAGGGCCGTATCATTCTGATCCAATTCAACATCAGTCATGCTAATCTCCAGAACGCCTGGCTTTTCCCCCATGGCATCGACCGCATTGGTGAAAAGATTAATAAGCATTTGATGCATTTGGGATGGGTCAGCCATGATTGTCGCTGATTGAGTTGGGATGTTTTGCCGGATTTCAATAGTTGTTGGGATAGATGATCGCAAAAACTTCAATAGCTCTTTGGTAATGGGCATGATATCCAGCGGCCTGGGCCTATGTTCGTCCTGACGGCTGAAACTGAGGATCTGCTGCACAAGATCCGCGCCCCGTGAGCAGGCCTTTTCTACACGTTGGAGGTTTTTTTGGGCCGTATTTCCCTCCGGGAGATTACCTGCTGCAAGTTCCGTGTTAGCCATGATAATCCAGAGGATGTTATTAAACTCATGGGCAATCCCTCCGGCAAGCGTCCCGATAGCCTGCGCTTGTTGGGCTTTCCGCAGATTCCTCTCAGCTTTCCGCTCCTTGAACTTATGCATTAGAGTGACACAATAGTGTATTTTCCCCTCTTCGTCGTGAGTAGCATATGTCTGCTGCCAGACGGAAAAATGATTCCCCTTTGAATCTAGAACCTCTATCAAACCCTCCCAGGGTTCCCCTCTTTTAACGGCTGGTAGAATTTCTTGATGGTGCTTTTCAATGGATTTCTCCGAATAATGATCCCGGTAGTTGAGTGACCGGGCAATATCCAGAGAACGGCCGAAAAGTCTTTCGTAAGAAGGGTTGACATAGATAAGCCGGCCACCCGGCTCGCTGACCACAATGGCTTCGCTTGAAGCAACAACAACATCCTTGAAAAGATCCGGATTTCCCTCGGATTTTCCAGCATGATCATCTATCAACACTGTCTTATGCTTTTCCATGACTATCGTTCCTTTGGGCAGGTGAGCCTGTTTTTCCACGGAATGAAATTCTGCGATTCAAGTAATTCATCATTCAATTATACCACTTTTTTATCAAAATCAACCTCTGAACTCAACTTTGAGTCAAAATTCTGACGCATTCCTCGTTCCTACGCTCTATGTAGGAACGAGGAATGCGGTGCATGGAAATGAGAAAACTCTCAACAACCGTGATTTACTCACGCAGTCCGATAATGGCATCATGGGGCACAGCAACTGGCACGAAACTTGAAAGATTCATTAATGAATCCTGTTTAGACGTGTCAACTTGTCCGAAGGGACAGAAGTAGGGGATCTAAAAACCATGTATGCTCAGATAAAAATATCGGCTTATATTATCATGGCAGTATCTCTTCTTGCGGGGTGCGCCTACCAACGCAACGTTACTCTACCGCCTGTAGGCCTGCCGGAAGGAATTTTTTCGATCCCCCAGTCTAATAACTACGGTGCCGCAAAGGTAGCGATTTTCTCATTTAGAGCCCCCTCCAATGCCCGGGGAAAGGGAAAAGTTGCCGCTCTTTTTTTATGTCAGGCGCTGGAGCAGAGAGGCGTATTCCGAGAGATTATTCCCCTGCCCGACATCAATGATATGACCATGCGCAACCTGATCAATGATGCCCGAATTAAGAGATATGACCTGATTATTGTCGGAGAGCTTCTTTACTATTTTGAGGGCAGTCTTCTGGAACCTTCCAGTGTGAAGGAAGAAATACGTGTTATTAAAGTAAGGGGAGGGAAACCGAAGACCCTCTGGTACGCAAATGCAACGGAAACAGCGCAGCCGGCCCTTTCAACCGATTATATCGTCGCACAAGGGAAAGGGGCGCCTGCGCCGTCGACCGCCGTACTCATGAGAAGAAACGCTGAAAAGTTTTGCAATATGATCCTGGATCTTCCCCCTCGGGCAGTTCAATAATAATAAAGGTAACGAAGCTACAATGTGGCGAATAGAGCAGATGATGGTCAGCTAAATCATGGAACGAGGATTATAGCATTATGCATAAACGCAAAATAATAGGGATGGCCCCGCGCCTGCAGTTCTTATACTGTCTTCGAGAGTTCTACCTCGTATTCAGATATTTTTTTCCTTTCGTTTTTGCGGCCTGGCTCATCTTGGCGGGCTTGGCGGGTTGTGCGAAAAAGACCACTCCGGCAACGGGCAGGGGGGAAGCGACCTTCACCCTGCCGGATCCACAGCCCTACTCAAATTTGCTTGAATCGAGTTATGCAGCAGCCGACACTCTTGCGAGGGGCTTGCGTTTTCGGGGGCTTTCGCTAGATGAGTCGATTTTGACGGCAAGCTTCGCCAACATTGACGATCTCACTGAATCCTCCACCCTGGGGCGAATCGTATCAGAACAGATTGCGAGCCGTTTGGCCCAACACGGTTTTAAGATCGTTGAGGTGAAGTTACGCGAGGAGTCCATCTTCATCGAGGAGGGTAAAGGGGAGTTCCTGCTGTCCCGCGAGGCGCTGAGTTTGGGCGAAACCCGCGGGGCTCACGCGGTGCTCGTGGGGACATACGCCGTTTCAAGAAACTTCATATTTGTATCTGTACGCGTTGTTCGTACTGAGGACAATTCCGTCATAACGGGCTATGATTACGAGTTACCGAACGACTCAACAACAAGATCGATGTTAAGGTAGAATTCTATTCCTGGAAGTTCGGAACCACGCCTCACCGCTGAGCGGAAAGGAGTACCATTTGGGTTCCCATATCCCACCTGCTCACGTCTGGCAACTTCCGGGACTTTTTAAAGGAAACAAGGGCCGCTCGAGATTTTTTCCCCCATTTGCCGTCAACCTTTGCTGTATAGTATCCAAGTCGGGATAAATGAGTTTGTACAATTTTAGCCGCAAGAGGATTTGAGAGTTCAAGAAAAATCGTTCCTGTTGAGACGGGGTCCTTTTTAATTGCTGATGTTGAATTGCGATTCGCTCCCTTCGCTCTTTTGGCTACCTTTTTCTTGCTCTCAGTGGCACTATCAAGGTTTTTTTGAGCAAGCGCTTTCAACAGATCATCCATTTTAATAGAAAAATTGTAGGAAGAGAGGATCACGTTGTCGAGAGTGCTCACAAGCCTCGTGGACACGAACGCCCGATTTCCGGCAATGGTATATGTCCCGACAAGTATCGCCTGGGCGTCCTGGCAGTTACTTATTTTCTTCATATCTCTGGACAGGACCAGCTCCCCATTTCTTTCTTGAATAAACACTTTACCATTACTCAATCTGATATCAATCACCCTATACCCGTGCTGAGAGAACCTGGATGCTATCTGCACACCTACCAACCTTCCAAAGGCGGAGGTCTCCCGCAGATTGTCGAGATTCACAAAGCTGGTCGAGAGTATTGGCAATGTCCTGTCCAGGTAGTACAGAAGGTTCCTCTCCAGCATGTCCCCCGCAACATAGGAGATATCACCTAAATCACAACCACGACATAGAGCGTAGACATCCCTTTCCGTACTTGCGCAAAGGCATAGGAGCCCAACCAAAATGGCAATTGAATTAATAGAAAATCTTTTTCGTCGGTTCATAACAACCTCCTTATTTGCTCTGCAATCCCTATTGAACCTTCCCGCAATGCAGGTTGAGTCTACCCTTTCACCACCCCTGCATATAATATCGGCCATATTGACAAATACTTTAATGAAAATCGGTGTCGGAATCCAACCGGAACCGGAATTGCTTTGGAACGTCCATAACGATAAATTTGCCGCAACGGGAAAATATTTCCGCCTGGCGTAGTGTTTCTCGCCCTTACGGACATTTTGCTTGAACGAAAACCCGGAAATCAATTTTATCCCCACATAAATCATTGGGCTATAATCATGTAAAACGGATTTCATTAGTCCAAAAGCCACAATCCAAAAGAGGATATTTGCGATTTGTCAGGCATGAAAGTTGCATATCAACACCTTCAAAAGCGTTGTTTGATTTTAGAAAAGTTTGGGCTGAAGGAGGGAAGTTGCCATGTTTAAGCGAGTGTTAGGACTCAATGTTTGTTTGGTGGTTTTACTTGCAATCGGAGGATGTTATTTAGGGTCAAGGGCGCCGGCCAAACCCGTCACTTCCCAAGTGCCTGTTCCAAGCGCATTTCGGCTGAGCACTCAA
>Ga0233437_1003319_pt1 | contig 21442 bp, 16 predicted proteins | sample SI_122_August201_FD_182714 | JGI IMG/M metagenome (GOLD analysis project Ga0233437, IMG submission 182714) | Seawater microbial communities from Saanich Inlet, British Columbia, Canada - SI_122_August2016_200_MG | ecosystem: Environmental > Aquatic > Marine > Inlet | place: Canada: British...
ATGGGCTACTTCGTTGACGTAGGCGGACTTGACGCGAAACTGAGCGCGTCCGTCTTCAATATGGAGTTCGATGCCGCGACTTGGGTCTTCGAATTGTTCCTTGAGGTCTTCTAGGAGCTGATCGACATAGGCTTGCGCTACACCGCCGAGGATTTTGGCGAGTCCACGACGCGTAAGTGGCTGCGGCGCCAGAAACAGGGCTGCCTCAGCGAGCGCTAGGTCGTTTCGTGGATGGTCATGAGGTGTCATGTCATTCGAATTCAATGGCGAACCTTAATCAGCAGTTTCCAGTTTAATGAGGATGTCTCCAAGGAACTCGCTTTGGCTGCACTCGATGTCGCCGGTTGCAGCCAGATGCAATACCTCGAAGAAGCGCTGGACGCGCTCCTCCTTGTCTCCCTTATCTAGGAGTCGGAAGAAACTGAGGACGCGTCGCCCTGAAAGGAAGTTCTTGATCTTCGAAAGCAACGAGTGCAGTCGATCCGTAATATCGATTCCACCGATCTCGAAACCTTCGAATGGATCGAATTCCTCAACCTCAACATAGTCGAGCAATCGTTCGGCCCTGCGGCGGCTAACTGTTAGCGCCGATGTAAGAGCCGTTCGCAGATCGCCAATTGTGACCTGACGTCGCGGGCGCCGAAGAACGGGCAAAGCGAACTCTTCGGGATTGGGTGGTTCTTCCCAACAGAATTCCTCTTGTTCGATGGCGTCTTCAAGCTCGGCAACCAATCCGTCGCGATCCGTGCGATACTCCATGGCTAGGAGTTCATCTGACTTCATGCGCAGCAGCACCGAACACGTTAGAACCATGCGCCCCGAAATCTCGAAGTCATTCTCTTGCAGAGCTTGAAGATAGGCACGGTAACGCCGAGCCAATTCCGACAGATCGATGTTCCACGGATCCATGTCGGAGGTCAGCAGCGTCAGCACGCCTTCCCAGGTTTCGCCAATCAATTCCTCAATGGGAATGTCGGCGACTCGAACCATCTCCAAGTCTCTAGCTCCTTCTATGTTAGATCCAGTGCCAGGATCTCTGACACTCCATTCTTCATTGTCACTCCATACGCTCTCTCTGCGTGACGAACAGTTTCCTCATTGTGAGAGACAACGATCACCTGAATGCGTTTGGCATAGTCACTAAGCATCCTTGACAGGCGCGTTGTATTCATCATGTCTAGTGCAGCATCGACCTCGTCCAAAATGAAGAACGGGGCCTTCAGATATTCCTGTAGTGCGAAGATAAACGCTGTTGCCACAAGTGTTTGCTCTCCTCCTGACAACGAGTCAATAATGTGAGGCTCCTTCTCAGGGGGATTGGCCTTGATCAGCAATCCAGAAGAGATGTCCCCCTCAATGTCGAGCTCCAACGAAGCACTTCCGCCCTCAAACAACTTTTGGAAGATACGGCGGAATTCTTCATTAATCGCCACCAGGGTTTCCATGAAACGCTGGCGTTTGCGATCCTCAATTTCCCCGATCAAGCGTTCTATGTCCACCTTTTCTCTCTCTAGGGCGTCGACGCGTTCGCGGAATAGGTTGAATTCTTGCTCATAGCTATCGTATTCATCGATGGCGCGCATGTTGATGGGCTCCAGACGTCGGAGCCTACGTTCGTTCTGCTTGAGGCGGCGCTCCAGCTCAGGCAGCGGGGCGTCGATGTATTCAGAGGCATCGCGTTTCGATGCAGGCTTGATGGTATCAAGTTCTGCCTTTGCCTCGGCTTCCTGCCGCTCATATCTTGTGAGTGCACGACGCAGGTTCTCTAGTCCTTGATAGGCTTCGCGCCGATTCTCTCTCAAAGCATGTAGCTCACCACTACGCGTTAACGCTTCGCCCTTGACGCGAACCTTCGACTCTTGTTTCTCAGAAAGCTGCTTCTCTTCCGTCTCTAGGCGTGTGGCGAGTTCGGAGATTTCATCATCGAGTTGATCGATCTCTTTGCGCAGTTTAGAGATCTGTTGCCGGCGTTGAGTGACGTCGAATCCTGATTCTTTAGGTTTTGCGGACTCATTTGGCTTCTTGTTTGCAGAGGCACGGTATCCACCTGATACTGCGCCACCTTTGCTTTGAATATCGCCATCTAGTGTGACAGCGCGAACACCGTCAACGCCTTTCAGGGCTTCTAGGTTGTCAGCAACTACGGCGTCGCCAAGCACGTACTCAAATGCGCGGCGATACTTGTCATCAAAATCAACCAAGTTGATTGCGTAATCGATAACACCATGAAGCTTGAGGGCTTCAGCAGAAGACAAGCTCTTGCGCATGGTTACCAATCTGCGCAGAGGCAACAGTCTTGCTCTTCCGAGGCGTTTCTCCTTCAGGTAGTTGATGGACTCGATGGCTGTCTCACGGGTGTCAACAACCAGGTCATTCAACGCTCCCCCAACCGCTGTCTCAAAAGCCGTCTCGAAACCGGGCTTGGGAGTGCCCAAGGAAGCGACTGTTCCGTAGACTCCCCCACGCTTTCGTTCAAGAAGCGCTTGAACAGCTGGGTTGACTCGTCGCCCCCCGACCGTGGCTGTCTGAGTCATTTCCTGCGCCTTCATTCGGGTGATCTCAGCGATCATTTCGTCCAGATTCTTGATCTGCTGTCGCTTGAAATTGACTTCTCCACGCTTGTGAAGAATATCCGAGCGTATGCGCTCGACTCCCTTGACCAAGGAAATCTGTTGGTCGCCGGAAAGATTCTCTTGAATCCCTTCCAGCTCCCATTCCTTATTCTCGACGGCTAGATCAAGGCGGGATACCTCTTTCTCTAGCTCTGCGATGCGCTCGTCCATGCCCTTGCGTTCTTCCTGGGCTTGCTTGAGCTTGGCTTCTGTCTTCTCTCGTTGCTTGTGGACGATCGAGTCTTGGATTTGCAGCTGCTCATCCGTTATTCGTTGGTATTCAATGGCAGCATCACGCTCGACTTGCAGCGCAGTCAAGCGCCTTCGACGCTCAGCGAGAATGACTCTATGTGTATTGAGCTTGGACTTGACATCCTTGAGTTCCGAGATGGCCTTGTTGCGCTTGTCATCATAGGCAGCAATACCGCTAATTTCGTCGATGATTTCGCGGCGACGCTTGGGCGTGCGCCGAACGATCTCAGTGATACGCCCCTGAGCTATGAGCTGCTGGCCATTTGAGTCGATCTTGGCAGATTCGAGGAGTCCTTCCAGCTCGCTGCGAGAGCACGACTTTCCCATGAACGTGTAGGTCGAAGACTTGGGCGTGATTCTCCTGCCAATGGCAATCTCTGCTACTGAGTTGCCGTCCTCGAGGAATGCATTGAACTCGCCTTCACTGTTGTCGAGGTACAGGATTACTTCAGCTGATTTGGCAGGAGGATAGCGATCTCCGCCATTGAAGATAAGATGCTCAAATCGATCGGCACGTAGCTCTGATGAGCGACGCCCCATAACGAAGCTGACGGCATCGAACAAATTGGATTTGCCTGAGCCATTCTCACCCACGATGGCCGTCATCCCTGTGAAGAATGGGATCACCGTTTGCTTGCGGAAGGATTTGAATCCGCTGAGCTCCACTCTAGTTATGCGCGTCATCTGCGAGACCTCGTTCCACGTTGCTGTTGGGGGAATAGGTCTAGCTGCGCAAGAGAACTGTCGGAGAGAGGTACTTGCTGCTCTAGGAGCTGCTCAATCTTGTAGCGATTGTAGTCGTTGGGTTCGGATGTTCCGTCCTCCCACCGCATGATAGATGGAATGGAAACGCCGAGCTGTAGGGCAATTGCCCTCTTGCTCCACCCGTTTCTGACGCGGAAGCTGTTTAGTCTTCTCCCAAGCTGATCCATACAGCACCCCTCCAGCAGTTTACCAATATAACTTTTGTTACACTCAGCTGCAAAGAAAAACGAGAGGGGCGCTTGGCCCCTCTCGAGAAAACGTCCCCTCATCTATTCATCGGAAGCTGGTATTAATTACCGAGGAATCCCCAAATCAGTGCGCCGACTCCTGCGAGAAGGGCAACGATCGAGATGAAGTAGAGGGTATCGATTTGAGACTGCATATCTACGGATTCAAGAGCCATCAGTCGAGAGTTGTACTCGGCGAGGACTTCCTGATTCGCGGCGATGACTGAATCACGCGTACCGGCCATTTCGTCTGAAAGACTGGCGATGGCATGGTCGAAACCTTCGAGCTTGGCACGATTGTTGTCGATACGAATCGCCAACGCAGCTATGTTGCGCTCGATATCGATGACTTTCTTCTTGAACGTCCCAACGTCCTCGTCTTCCAAGGCCTGGACGCGCAAAGCAAGATCGTCAACGGTGATTGAGAGCAGCGAGATGTCGGCTGCGAAGCCGCCTTCAAGCGCAGTCAACTGGCCATAAACGTCAGACTTGAACAGATCCAAGTCTGCGTACACACCAGTCCTCAATGCGTCGAGGTCACCATATACACCGGTTTGAAGACCGCTGATTTCGCCATAGACGGTTGTAGAAAGGGTATCGATATTGCCAAAGACCTGAGTCTTGAGCATATCCAAGTCTTCGTACACGCTGTCTCGCAGAGCGTCAATGTCTCCATAGACGGATACTTGGAACGCAGCGAAGGCTTCCTTAAACACAGCGTAATCTGCAATTAGCGTGTCAAATTCTTCGCGAAGCATTCCCAGATCGGCACCCGTAACCATTAGGCGCGCACTCAGCTCATCGACGAATGTCGAAAGTTCAGACAGGCCAGCTTCTAGTGCGACGATGCGCACCTTTAGCTCCTGCTGAGTTTCACCGAGGGCGTTCACGTCTGTGCGTAACCCGATAATTCTGCCTTCAGCCGTCTTAATCTCGACGGCTACGGCCGTTACGATGTCTCGAAGATCATCAGCCTTGGCGTTGAAGCCATCGATGTCCCCCATGTTTCCCTTGACTTCGCCGATGAGCTCCGCCATGAAGGCTTCCAGGCTACCGAAAGCAGACTCCATTGCTGCGAGCTCCTGATCGAGAAGCTCCGCAATCGACGTTGCGGCACCCTCCTGGGCATAGCCAACAAACAGGAAAACAAGGAGCGACAGTGTGGTAATTGCTGCAACAGAAAGCGCTCTCTTCATTGTCGTCCTCCTTTGATTCTTACATTCACGGCATGAGAATAGCGTTTGCTGCGATTGAGGAGGCGGACTACTGCCGTTTGTGACTCGTCCGTTTGTCAGAGGGGTATTGGACATCTGTCTCAGTGATGCGCTAGTCAACAAGCGATCGAAGCGGAATCGACTAATCTTGAATGGGCAATCACCACGACTCCCACAGATGACGTGATCTCTTTATGGATGTGCGTAAGGAGGTATTTGGTGAGGATGATCCTGTTGCAGTGGCGCTTGGGAGTTGATAAAATGCTCGTGATTTTGCGATCTTTCGCAAATCCGCAAGAAAAGGGATGTTGCGTGTATAGGTCGTGAAAAATGAGGGGCTGGCCCCGCTACCTATAAAGAAGAGGTGCTGCAAGAGCTATGAGTCTACTAATCGTTATACCCGGCGTTATCTCGGTACTAGCGCTTCTGAGTGCGTTCCTTTTTAACCGCTCAGTCGTGAAGCAAGCCCAGGGAACTGCTCGGATGAAGGAACTGCAAGGCTACATCCGATCGGGTGCCTTCACCTTCATGATCTCCGAGGCGAAGATCATGCTAATCACGATGGCAGTGATTGGTATCATCCTTTGGGTTCTGTTCTTCTGGCAGATTGCTGTCGCATTCTGGGTTGGAGCACTGCTTTCAATGGCGGCTGGCTTCATTGGCATGAATGCTGCGACACACGCCAATGCCCGAACTGCGCATGCCGCAGGGAAATCATTCAAGGCAGCTCTTAATGTCGCCTTCTCTGGCGGTAGTGTCATGGGACTTTCCGTAGCAGGACTGGCCCTCGTCGGGTTGGTCATCATCATCTTCGCGTTCAAACAATGGTTCATGCCCGAAAACTTGGTCATCGAGACGCGCTATCTCTTCGGTGTCCAATCCCTCGGAGTGAGCCTCATCCGTGGCGCGCTCATTGTCAGTGCCTACTCCATGGGTGCTTCGCTTGTCGCATTGTTTGACCGCGTCGGCGGTGGCATCTACACCAAGGCAGCCGACATGGCCGCTGACATGGTGGGCAAGGTTGAGATGAACATTCCTGAGGACGATCCTCGGAACCCGGCAACAATCGCTGACAACGTTGGTGACAACGTGGGAGACGTCGGTGGACTTGGCGCAGACCTGCTCGAATCCTTCGTGGGCGCCATCATTTCAGTCATGGTCATGGTCATGTACATCTTCGTTGGCATGGTCAAGCAAGAGCCTGGCGTTCTGCCTGACGCAGGACTTGCAGGGCTGGTGGCTAAACTTGGACTCTCGGCCGGCCTGACTGCTGACACCTACTGGTGGGTGCTGCTTGCTCCGCTGCTGATCGTTGCGGGAGGAATCATTGCCAGCCTGCTGGCCATCCTCTACATCCGTTTCAGCCGCCGCCAGGAAGGAATGCAGACCGTTCTGATGAATGGCACACGACTGGCCGCCTTGCTTACGGCAGTTACCACGTTTGTCGTCATTTGGGTGTCCCCGCTTAGCCTGAACGTCTTCTATCAGGTCATTCTTGGCCTGCTGGCTGGCGTAGGCATTGGCTTTGCGTCTGAGTATTTCACTTCAACCGGCTACAAGCCGACCAGAGAACTGGCGAAGATGAACCAGTCCGGTCCCGCCATCGGCGTTACCGAAGGCATGGCTCTTGGAATGCTGTCGACGTTCATGCCTGTAGTCTTCATCGCAACGGCGACAATCATTTCCTTCCAATTGGGTGGATTACTCGGTGTCGCGTTCACAGCGATGGGAATGCTGTCGTTCGTCGCCATGACGGTTGCCGTAGATACCTACGGTCCGATTGCTGACAACGCTGGTGGTATCTCCTCGATGGCTGAACTCCCGCCAGAAGTGCGAGAGAAGACGGACAAGCTCGACTCGATTGGTAACACGACAGCCGCTATTGGTAAGGGTTTTGCCATCGGTTCGGCTGCATTTGCTGCTTTGGGCTTGATTGCCGCCTACATGTGGTCGGCTGCCAGTTCAGCGGCAGAAGTTGTCCTTCCTCAGCTGCCGATCGTCGGGTCCATTGTTGCCGCTGATGGCAGCATCATTGAAATGGGTGCATTCGTTATTGCCGGACTCATGTTGGGCGCCATGGTTCCCTATGTGTTCAGCGCACTGCTGATTCGTGGTGTGAGCCGTACTGCCGACATCCTTGTCCAGGAAGTGCGACGCCAGTTTAAGGAGATCCCAGGCATCTTGACCGGTGAAGGCAAGCCGGACTACAACCGATGCATTACGATCACAGCCCACGGCGGATTGAACAAGATGTTCGCGCCAGCAATGATCGCTGTACTCACGCCGATTGTCTTTGGTTTGATCTTTGGACGATTTGCGTTGGGTGGCTTCCTCATCGGTGCACTTCTGTCCGCCATTCAGTTGGCCATTTACTGTGCCAACTCCGGTGGGGCCATGGACAACGCCAAGAAGTACATCGAAGAAGGTCACTTCGGCGGCAAGAACTCCGAGGCCCACGCAGCTGCAGTCACTGGCGATACCGTCGGCGACCCGCTGAAGGATACCGTTGGCCCGTCACTCGATATTCTTATCAAGCTGATGTCGGTCATTGCCCTGGTATTTGCTTCGCTGTTCCCGCTCTATCCGATCTTCCTTTAGGACAGCGAACCGTACAAAATCGCATTCAAGTGCGGGCTCCGGGGAACAAACCGGAGCCCGCTTTCATTTGAAGGGAGGCTTCGTAGACGATGACATTCATTAGTGGTGAACGGCTTTATTTGCGCCCTTTGGAGGAAACTGATCTGGATTGCTGCATGCGCTGGATCAATGATTCAGACATCCTGCAATTCCTGGGTAGCAAGCGCCCGATGGGAAGGGCTCAGGAAATCCAATGGCTCGCTGACCAATACAAGCGAGACGACCGCCTCAATCTGGCCATTGTGCTGAGGGATGGGGACCGCCACATTGGCAATTGCGGGTTCAACAGTATTGATCTGGGTAACCGAAATGCTCATTTCGGAATCCTCATTGGCGAAAAGGATGTCTGGAGCCAAGGCTATGGAAGCGAAGCCGCCAAGCTTATTGTGGAATTTGGTTTCAATCAGCTGGCACTTCACCGCATCGAGCTATTCGTCTACTCGTTCAATGAGCGAGCCCGGAAAGCCTATGAGAAAGTGGGCTTTGTTCTAGAGGGTACAAAACGAGAGTCCTATTTCCGGAATGGACAGTTCCATGACGCGCATGTGATGTCGATTCTTGAGTCTGAATGGAGGAGATCATGAGCCCCAAGCTTTGGAGTGATGAAGAGCGGTTGTTCATCCCCCGCCTGAAACCTCAGAGGACAGGGTTCGGCGATCCGTGGAACGATCACGGTTCGAGGACAGCTAGTCCCCCTTTCCATTGTGATTTAGAGAACAACGGTTGCACTCACATCTTTAACTGTTATACTTGTTCTATAACAGAGGGATAGGTGAGTGATGCTCGTATCCATCGATGAGGGAAGTCGACAGCCGATCTATGTCCAGATTGTTCGTCAGATCAAGGAGCAGATCCTTGTTGGCGAGCTTGTGCCTGGAGACGAACTTCCCTCTGTCCGTGAGTTGGGCGATGCGTTGGGGATCAGTTTGCACACGGCACGAAGTGCTTATCAGGCACTGTCTGAAGAGGGCCTGCTTCGCGTTCGCCTGGGAAAGAAGGCTCGTGTTGCTGCGCTGGCAACGGAAGCCGTCACCACATCCCTTACCGATGAATACTCGCTTCGCGTTCGAGAACTCGTGGTGGATGGTCTGCTCCAGGGATGGGCAACTGAGCAGCTACACCACATGCTTGATCAAGAGATTGAGGCGATGTCGGAGCGTGGCGCTACGTTGGGATTCAAGAATCAAGGAAAGGAACAGATATGAGACGTCGGATTTGGACACATCTGCCCGCTGTGGCGGTATGGATTGGCTTCGTGACGTGGTTCCTCAGTCAAGCCGCAGAGTGGCCGAGCCGTGTACCCCTTCAGATTGAGTGGACGGGCACAGTGTCAGGTTGGGGATCTCCGTGGCTTGCCTTTGGGCTTGTCGCGGGCCTGGGCCTCTTCTTTATCGGATTGACCGTCTTGCTGGACGAGCTGTGGGCGCGCCAGGAGACGCGCAAGCGTTTCAACTTCCTGAGTCTGCTGGATGAGTTTGTGCTCTCATTCATGGTCGGAATTCAGAGTAGCCTGCTGATCGCAACGAGGACTGAGCCTAGCATCTATCGGATCTCCTGGGAAGTGATTCTGCCTCTGGTCGGAGGCGTCGTGCTGCTGAGTGTGCTGGCAGAATGGATGCGCCCCTATCGAGCTTCAACCGATCGTCCTGTTGTCGACAATCATCCAAGTGAGGCCTTCCGCATGCATCTCATGGAACGTGTCAAAGGCGGTGAGACCGTCGTCTACTGGGACGTTCAGAATCCGAGATATGTGGCATGGCTGTCTATCGGAGTGCCCCTCATTCTGTGGGCATCATCGGCGCTCCTGATTCGAGAGAGCATCTTGCCAGCCATCATTAATGGGGTGATTGGCATCCTCCTCCTCTTCTTCTATGGGGGAATGCGTACCCGTGTCAATCGAGATGGGATTGCCATTCGCTACGGCCTGGCGGGAATCAGAGTCTTCCGCTGCCGATTTGACGAGATTGCTGGTATTCGCATCCGATCCTTCGCGCCATTGGCTGAATTCGGTGGCTACGGCATCCGAGCTAGACGAGGTATCACGGCTTATTTCTTGGCCGGGGGAAGAGGGATTCAATTGAACCTGCCCAACCGACGTTCCGTGCTCATCGGATCGTCGAATCCTGAGCGACTGGCGTCCGCCATCGAGGTGGTTGGCGGAGTTCCGCTCGTTTCTGACAATGAGGTGACATCGTGATTACGACAAATGGGTTAACTCGCCGGTTTGGCGATCTGACGGCAGTTGATGGGCTTGACTTGCATATCGAACGCGGCGAGGTGTTTGGTTTTCTCGGCCCTAACGGTGCAGGCAAGACGACGACAGTCCGAATGCTTGCTGCGTTGATTGCGCCCACAAGTGGATCGGCATCTATCGGTGGACGAGCGCTGGGTGAAGCCAATCAAGACATTCGCCAGTGCGTGGGCGTGTTGACAGAAACGCCGGGGCTCTACAAGCGCCTGTCGGCTTGGGACAACCTGATGTTCTTTGCCAAGCTGTATCGCATCAAAGACGCAGAGAAGCGGGCCGAGAGATACTTGAAGATGCTGGAGTTGTGGGATCGTCGGAACGGAATGGCTGGAAGCTTCTCCAAGGGGATGCGGCAGAAACTCGCTCTTGCCCGTGCTCTTCTTCATGAGCCAGAGATTCTCTTTCTGGATGAGCCAACGGCAGGCCTTGATCCTGAAGCTGCCAAGACGGTTCGCGATCTGATCGAATCTCTAGGTTCTGAAGAGCGAACGATCTTCTTGTGCACGCACAATCTCGAAGAGGCTGATCGACTGTGTGACCGCGTCGCCCTATTCAAGACGAAGCTGCTGACCGTAAGGGATCCGCAATCCCTGAAAGAGAAGATGTATGGTCGGCGCACTGTCGTGCACTTGGCCGATCCGAAGCCCGGAATCGAAGACACACTGAACCTCCCATTTATTACCAAGACAGAGTGGATTGATGGCAGGCTGTTGGTCTCACTTTCTGACCCTGATACAGAGAATCCGATTCTAGTTCGCAAGTTGGTCGAGCTGGGAGCAGATGTGCAGTTTGTAAGCGAGCTAAAGGTGTCTCTTGAAGACTTGTATCTTGATCTGATGGAGGGAAATCATGGATCGTCTTAAGGTTTTGCTTTTCAAGGAGTGGCGCGAATCGATGCGCAACAAGATGGTTTTGTTTGGCGTGATCTTCCTCCCCGTCGTTTTGGTCGGGTCATCTGTATTCATGATTAAGTCAGCACAGGGTGGCGACCCCATTGAGCAGATCATCCTGTTTAACACGGCCCTACTGTACTTCCTATTGCTGCCAGCCATCATCCCATTGGCCATTGCCGTGTATTCGATTGTTGGCGAGAAGGAACAAACGACACTTGAGCCATTGCTTGCTACGCCGATTTCGGATGTCGAGCTTTTTCTTGGCAAGGCATTGGCCAGCGTAATTCCGGCCTTGATCGTGAATTGGATCAGCTTCGGGGCCTTCCTGTTGGTCGTTCGATTCGTGGGGGGGTCGGTACCACTGCAAACACTGACCGCGCCATGGCTTGCCGCAATCTTCGGCCTCTCGCCACTCCTGGCGATGTTCTCGGTTGGCGTGACAATGATTGTCTCCTCGAAGGCGAGTGACGCCCGTGCTGCCTATCAGTTCTCAAGCCTGGCGATTCTTCCGGGACTCATCCCGCTGATTGTCTACACCAGCATGAAGACATTGGTGGACATACGCCTGATTGCTCTAGAGGGCGGGATTCTGGTCGTTGCCTGCGTTGCTGTGCTAACGTTCGCGATCAAACTGTTTCGGCGCGAGCAGATTCTGACACGCTGGAAGTGATTGGTAACCGGTACTCGAAGCTTGGTACTCTTCGCTGCCGCGGATGAGTCTAACGTCATCATGGTATACTTGGCCGCCAATTTAGGGGGACCCTATGAATACGAAACTACTGCTGTTGCTTGGTGCAGTACTGGGATTGCTACTGCTGGTCACGCTTGTTCCTGGACCTGATCGCGTTGAGCCTGACAAGCCGCTTCAACTGATCGATTCAGGGCATTTCGTCCTAGAGATGAATGGCCTGCCCATCCTTGAAGAAGTCTATACCTTGGAGTTCGATTCAGTAGACGGCTATTTGCTCAACTCACAAGGATCTATCTTCGCTAGCGGGCAAGTTGTGACATTGGCGCAACAGACGCAATACGACCGTAACTTCATGCCCATTAGTTATCAGCTGGGTGCGGAAACGCCCTCAGGCCCGCAGATTATCTCCGCACAGATGGGGCTCCGTGGCTTCAATATGGAAGTCCGTGTTGGCCTGTCTGTCCAAAGTGGAAAGGTGGCTGATGTCGAGAACCTTGCCTTGTTGGACAACAATCTCATTGGGCAATTCGCGGTCTTGCTGTTGGCTATACGAAGCGAGGCATTGGATCGCAATTTCACAGCGGCAATCCCCCAAGCTCTGCTCTCACTTCCAGCACGCGTTGAGGGCCCAAATTCAGTAACCTTCTATTCAGGAGATACGGAGTTTCAGGGCAAGCGGTTTGAGCTACACCTGGGGGATACGGTGATCTCTCTGATTGAGTATGAGGGACATCTCGTAGGATTGGCTAACCGCAATCAAGGAACAATCGGGTACGACCTTGAGCTCTGCCCTTCTGGCATAACAATTGATCTTGAGCCCGAAGTTGAGGCTGTGGGCGCAGGCATTGAACGCGACGTGGTCTTTGCGTCTGGCGATCTCTCTTTGGGAGGAACCCTAAGACTTCCTGATACCGATAAGTCGTCCTTTCCCGCCGTCCTCTTCATCCACGGATCAGGACCCGTTGATCGAAATGGAAGTGCTGTGAATCTAGAGACCGGAGCCGTCGTGATGGAGCTTGATATCTATCGGCAGCTTGCTGTGGCTGCGTCTGACGTCGGGTTTGCCTCATTCCGCTTTGATAAACGGGGAGTGGGAGATTCTCAAGGAGATGCGGCCCTAGCGTCACGAGCCGATCTGCTTGATGACATCCAAGCTGCTATCCAATTCTTGCGTGCGCAACCGGAAATCGATGTGAGCCGAATCATCCTGATTGGCCACAGTGAAGGCTCGTATCTAGCTCCAATGGTAGCCGTCGAAGACGCTGAGATCGCAGGAGTTGTACTCCTTGCTGGAGCTGCAAGAGCTCTCGATGCCATAACACGTTGGCAAGTCGAATCCTTACTTGGCCAGCAGGGGATTGAAGGCCAAGCACTGGATGCTGCCTTGGCACAACAGGACCAGTACATCGCCTTTGTGAAGGGATCACAAGGCGAATGGGCCGACTACACCATCGAGCAACTACAAGAAGAAATCCCCTGGCTCAACGAAGCGGCGGGAGAACAGCTCAAGGCGACACCACTCGCGCTGTCCTGGTTGCGAGAGCACTATCTTGCCCAACCCGCTGATACGATCGTCCAACTCGAATCCCCCGTACTGATTATCTCTGGAGAGAAAGATTCCCAGGTCCCCTCATCTGAGGCTGAATTGCTGGCTGGTTTGTTGGCGACGGCAGGCAATGAAGACGTTTCTGCCTTCGTGTTTCCCGATCTCAATCACTTGCTGCGCTATCATCCCGAGGAGCCGAATCTGACCTATCGGCACCTGGACGAACCTGTAGACGAGCGCGTGACTGTGACCTTGCAGGAATGGCTGACGGGGAATTTTGGCAGCTGAGAAACTAACGAATTTGAACGTGGTTCGCACGGCGCTTTCCAAGCTGGGCGTGCGCCCCCAGAAGCGGTTTGGTCAGAATTTTCTGGTAGACGACCACATTGTCTCCGCAATCTGTGAGCACGTTCGATCTAAGAAGCCAGACGTTGTCGTTGAGATTGGACCAGGCCTTGGCGCGCTAACGCAAGGCATTGTTGAGGTTGCCCCTTCTGTTGTTGCTGTGGAGATTGACAAGCGATTGGCAATCGGTTTGGCGAAACGACTTGCCGAGCACGGAAATCTAGAGGTGCGCAATTGCGACATCCTATCATTTGATTTTCAGAAAGAATTCGAAGGTCAATCCGTCCTGGTCTTGGGAAGCCTTCCCTATCGGATTACGACTCCCATTTTAAAGCATCTGATCGTACATCGGAGTGTTATTTCCGATGCTTGCCTCATCACGCAGATGGAAGTGGCAGACAAGATCACCCACAGCCCAGGCAAGGATGGCTCGGCTTTGGGTGTTTTCGTGAATTCCTTTGCTGATGTTTCCGGGTTGCGAGCTATTCGTAGAGGGTCCTTCTTCCCTGTACCTGAGGTTGAATCACAGTACTGGGAGCTGACTTTCTTGCCATCGCCAAGATTCAGTGCAGACGAAGGCGCCTTCTTCTCCGTAGTTCGTACCCTCTATAGAAACCGACGGAAGATGTCACGGAGGGCACTGCAGGACCTGCTCCCCATCGATGTGATTGCCGGCGTTCTCGAAGCTGCTGAGGTCGATGGGATGGCCAGAGGGGAGACGCTGTCGTTCGCTGAGCTGGATCGACTCGCTCAGCTGTGCCATCCGCTGATCAGTCCCGGATCGATCACTGACGACGACTGATCTCACTTCTGCATGGAGCTGGCATGATCTGAGTACGTTCATCGACACCATTCGAGTAAATCGGCTGATTCAGTGCGCAAACGACCGTCCGCATATTACAGGACAAAGATCAATACTGGGATGATCTCGGTTCCAGAAAGTGCATGAGAATGCTGTTTGAGAGAAGCCGTGAAACGGGGTGAAAACGAGTTCCCGAAAATGCCTTGACAGCCGGTGGGTCCGATGGTAAGGTTACCCACGTCGTTCCCGATAAGGGCCTTGACAGCCTGCGGGAACTGCGTTACGATTCAATTCTGCGCAGCGAAGATGCTGCGCTGATCCTTGACAAGTGAATAGAGTGTGTACCACAGTAAGTGTAGTAAGAGCAAACGGTGGACACCTTGGCAGTTGGAAGCGATGAAGGACGTGGTTAGCTGCGATAAGCTTCGGGGAGCCGCTAAGCAGGCTTTGATCCGGAGATGTCTGAATGGGAGTGCCCCCTAGGATGAAGTCCTAGGAGTTCGTACTGAAATCAGTAGGTACGTTCAGCGAACCCGGTGAAGTGAAACATCTCAGTAACCGGAGGAAAAGAAATCAATAGAGATTCCCTGAGTAGTGGCGAGCGAAACGGGAAAAGCCTAAACCAAACGTGTGTAAGACTGCATTCGTTGCTCGTTTGGGGTTGTAAGCAGTTTCGTCTTTCTCATGCAGGGGAAGGCAGGGTTAAAAGCGATATCTAGTCAAACGTCTCTGGAAAGAGCGACCGCAGAGGGTGATAGTCCCGTAGACGAAAGGTTGAACTACCCTGGAAACTTGCTTGAGTAGCGTCGAACACGAGAAATTCGGCGTGAATCTGGGAGGACCACCTTCCAAGGCTAAACATTACCAACTGACCGATAGTGAACTAGTACCGCGAGGGAAAGGTGAAAAGCACCCCGGAAGGGGAGTGAAATAGAACTTGAAACCGTTTGCTTACAGACAGTAGGAGCATCCATGGATCTCTTCGGAGAGCCTAGTGATGTGACTGCATGCCTATTGTAGTATGAGCCGGCGAGTTACGGTATGTGGCGTTAGGTTAAGCCGATGGAGGTGGAGCCGAAGCGAAAGCGAGTCTGAATAGGGCGTTAGTCACATGTCGTAGACCCGAAACCAAGTGAACTAGCCATGGGCAGGTTGAAGTGTACTTGATCGTACATGAAGGACCGAACCCACTAGCGTTGAAAAGCTAGGGGATGACCTGTGGTTAGGGGCGAAAAACCAATCGAACTTGGTGATATCTGGCACTCCTCGAAATAGTTTTTGGGCTAGCCTCACGTTAGAGATCTATCCGGGGGTAGAGCACTGGTCGGAGAAGGGGGGTAACTCCCGACTCTAGTCAAACTCCGAATACCGGTAGATTGTTCCGTGGGAGTCAGACTGTGGGTTATAACATCCATAGTCGAGAGGGAAACAACCCTGACCGCCATCTAAGGTCCCTAAATCTAAGCTAAGTGGGAAAGGAAGTGTTGTTGTCGAAACAGCTGGAAGGTTGGCTTAGAAGCAGCCATCCTTTAAAGAGTGCGTAATAGCCCACCAGTCTAACGACGACGCGCCGAAAATTTAACGGGGCTAAGCTTAGTACCGAAGATGCGGGTTTCCACCTTTTAGGTGGGAGCGGTAGAGGAGCATTCTGTTAACGGCTGAAGCTGAACTGAAAGGTTTGGTGGACGAGACAGAAGAGAGAATGCCGGCATGAGTAGCGCGAACGATGTGAGAATCATCGTCACCGATTGCCTAAGGTTTCCTGGGGAAGGTTCGTCCGCCCAGGGTTAGGCGGAACCTAAGGTGAACCCGAAAGGGGTAACCGATGGACAGCAGGTTAATATTCCTGCGCCTCTAATATAGCGTTTGAGCAAAGGGGGGACCCCAAAGGTTCTCCTCCGCGTGCTGACGGAATAGCACGTCCAAGCAACAAGGTAGGGGGGATAGGCAAATCCGTTCCCCCGTTACGTCGAGTTGTGATGGCGAGTCCTCTTTTGGACGAAGGGAGACGGAATCATTGGGCAAGAAAAGCCTCTAGCGAGCTATAAAGAGTCCGTACCAAAACTGACACAGGTAGGCAAGTAGAGAATACTAAGGTGGACGAGTGAAATCCGGTTAAGGAACTCGGCAAAATGACCCCGTAACTTCGGGATAAGGGGAGCCATCTTCGGATGGCCGCAGAGAATCGGCCTGAGCGACTGTTTAGCAAAAACACAGGACTCTGCTAACTCGTAAGAGGATGTATAGAGTCTGAAACCTGCCCACTGCTGGAAGGTTAAGGGGAGTTGTTAACGCGACGAACTGAAGCCCCAGTGAAGGGCGGCGGTAACTATAACCGTCCTAAGGTAGCGAAATTCCTTGTCAGGTAAGTTCTGACCCGCATGAAAGGTCCAACGACTTGGGCGCTGTCTTAACCGGATGCTCGGCGAAATTGAAGCACGGGTGTAAACGCCCGTGACCCGCGGCTGGACAAAAAGACCCCGTGGAGCTTTACTATAGCATGGTACTGATTTTTAGCATGTGTTGTGTAGGATAGGTGGGAGACTATGAAGTTGGGGCGCTAGCCTCGGTGGAGTCATCCTTGGAATACCACCCTGCAGATGTTGAAACTCTAACTGGCGGCCGTTAGCAGCGGTCGTAGGACAGTGCTATGTGGGTAGTTTGACTGGGGCGGTCGCCTCCTAAAGAGTAACGGAGGCGCGCAACGGTTTCCTCAGGCTGGTTAGTGATCAGCCAACGAGCGTAATGGCATAAGGAAGCTTGACTGCGAGACCTACAAGTCGAGCAGGTGCGAAAGCAGGTCATAGTGACCCCGTGGCACTTAGTGGAAGGGCCACTGATCATCGGATAAAAGCTACCCCGGGGATAACAGGCTAGTTCCGTCCAAGAGTCCACATCGACGACGGAGCTCGGCACCTCGATGTCGGCTCATCCTATCCTGGGGCTGAATCAGGTCCCAAGGGTCCGGCTGTTCGCCGGTTAAAAGGGTACGCGAGCTGGGTTCAGACCGTCGTGAGACAGGTCGGTCTCTATCCACCGTGGGCGTAGGAGATTTGAGAGGGACAATCTCTAGTACGAGAGGACCGAGATTGCCAAACCTATGGTGTACCAGTTGTCACGCCAGTGGCATAGCTGGGTAGCCAAGTTTGGTCTGGATAAGCGCTGAAGGCATCTAAGCACGAAGCCGTCCTCAAGACGAGATCTCCATATAAGACCCCTTCGAGACTAGGAGGTTGATAGGCCGCAAGTGTAAGCATGGCAACATGTTTAGCTGAGCGGTACTAATTGGTCAATGACTTACGTGGTACACACTCTGTTCACTTGAAAGGCGTCTGGAATGATTTTGGAGATTCCAGGTGACATTTAGCGGAGGGGAAACACCCGTTCCCATACCGAACACGGCAGTTAAGCCCTCCTGCGCCGATGGTACTTGTCGGGCAACTGACTGGGAGAGTAGGACGTCGCCTGGTTTAATATTAGCAACCCTCTTCACGGAGACGTGAGGAGGGTTTTTGCTTGGTCTCTTTCCAGAAGACGACAGAGGAGGACACGAATCAGTGGATTCGTGCCTTGAGGAGATCCAGCGCATACAATGGATGTAACATGAATCGTACACACTCTATTCAACGCCGCCGCGATCCTGGAGATCGTATCACGCTCATCGGGATGATTGGCAATGTCCTGCTTCTGGGATTGAAGCTCGTATTTGGATTTCTTTCTGGATCTGCAGGTCTCATTGCTGATGGAATTCATTCAGGGTCTGATATGGCGACCGACTTGGCTGTTCTGGGGGGAATGCACCTCGGAAGACGAGCTGCTGATGATGACCACCCCTATGGACACGGACGATTCGAGACGCTTGCTGGCGGGATTGTGGCAGCAATCCTGATCTTGGTGGGCGCATTCATTGCCTGGGAAGCCGTGGTCTCTCTCTATGCAGGCCATGTCAATTATCCTGGGCTGCCAATCCTATTTATCGCAGCGGTTTCCATTATCGCCAAGGAGTGGCTCTACCGTCGAACGATCCTCGTAGCGCGTGAGGTCGATTCTGCTGCTTTGCATGCCAATGCATGGCATCATCGATCCGATGCCTTGTCGTCAATTGCTGTTCTTGCTGGTGGCATCGGAGCGTTGGCGGGATGGGGACAAGCCGATCACTTCGCCGGGCTCATTGTAGGCTTAATGGTTATCGCGGCTGGCGGAAGAACGCTATTTGTTGTCTTGCATGAGCTAACTGAAGGCGGTGTCTCTCGTGATGAGGTCTCGAAGATTGAATTAGCGCTTGAGTCAGTTGAAGGTACACGTGAATGGCACGATCTGCGAACCCGTCGCGTGGGGCGCGAGACATTCATTGATCTCCATGTGCTGGTCGATCCAGGGCTCTCTATCGTGGATGCGCATCGCATCTCTTCTGATGTGGAGAAGGCTTTACATCGCGCATGCAATCGGCCTGCAAATGTGACTGTTCATGTCGAGCCTGATGTGGAAGAGCAACGACGGCGATCTCTCGGATCGCTATAGGCTTAACGTTCCCCTTTCGAGTCCCAACAGACGTTCCTTGAGAGGGAGTCCCCCTCCAAATCCAATGAGTCCGCCAGAGGAACCGATCACTCTATGGCATGGGATGATTATGGGTACGGGATTCGCACCCGTGGCTTGCCCTACGGCTCGAGTTGCCTTGGGCCGCCCAATGACGTTGGCAAGCTGGCCATACGAAGTCGTTTGCCCATAGGGAAGCTTGGCAATAGTATTCCACACGTCGCATTGAAACTCTGTGCCACGAAGATCAACTGGAATGGTGAACTGCCGCAGCTCGCCCCTTAAGTAGGCGTGGATTTCTGCGAGGGCTCGCTCGTTTTGCTGATCATCAGGCACGATACGCGCGCCAAGCTTCTGCTCAAGGGCTTCAGATGTTGTGGGATGAAGATCAAGCCATCGGACTCCGATTGCGGAGCTCAGAACCTGGAAGACCCAGCCCTCCCAGCTCACGGTACTCGCGTACAGTTTCTCTGGAAGGCGTTTGGTTCGTCTAGGCACAGTACCGTCTCCTCAAATGAATATAAAGTGAGAGTAGTAGCGCAAAGGGTGCTTGTCAATGCTTCTTATTCGGATTCCGCTACTTCAAATACCTGATAGGTCTGTATTGTTGGATAAGGCTCAGTTCTCCAGCGTTCCGCTTCCCAGCCGGCCTTGATGCACAGCTGAGAGAGAAACTCAGTTGGATCCGGGAAGGTCTGCCATACGGAGGGCAGATAGGTAGCGATATCTCCGTCGACCTCTAGGATGACGCCATCTAGATGGGGCTTCAGTTTCTCCAGAAGATCAGAGCTGTTCTCGAAAGTGAGGGCTTCGATATCGTAGACAATGGAGATGGTGAGTCTGGCGCGATCGATTTCCTCTGGAGTAAGAACTGCAAAACGATCATCAGCACCCGCTGCCAATCTGGTATTGCGCAAGACATTAACGACCAGAGGCTCGTGCGGCTCGAATTGATCGATCATGCATCCACGCAAGACACCATCCACCGTGAGAGTGACAAAAGCAGCGCCATCACGCAGGATGCGATCGGACAGCTCAGGAGGGCAGATTTCGATGAGTCCGTCTCCGGCAACTGAAGCCACCAGTTGTTCGCGAGCGAGTCCCAGCAGCTGCTCTTGCTCGGACCAGTTGAGCTCGATCGTATTGGGACGAATGACGAAAAACCATATGACGAAGACGGCAATTGCTCCAAGGATGAAGCGTATCCAATAATTGCCTTTGGGCCTCAGTGAACCAAGGTGAACTGACGCCTTCGTGTCGTTTGCTTCCATGAGCAAACCATAGTAGGACGTCACTCACCTTTCAACCAGTTGGAGAATGCAAGACATGCCCATGCGATGTATGCTATGAGTCCGTTTGATTCCTTAGAGAGCACTTTCGGGACGCAAAGGCAGGAGGCGGCATGAGTGAACGGCTGGTGAACACGTTTTGTGAGATGGTAAGAATCGACTCAGAGTCTGGAAATGAAGCGCCTTTCATCGATCATGTGAAGAACCTTGTCGAGCGAGAGCTTGGGGCAACATGCACACTGGATTCGCACGGCAATTTGATCGCATGTGTTCCTGCCCAAGGATCTACAGATGCAGAGCCGATCTTCCTCGGAGCACACGCGGATACAGTAAGGCCAGGAATTGGCATTGAGCCGATCGTCGATGGCGGCGTGATTCGCTCCAAAGGTGAGACAATTCTAGGGGCCGATGACAAGGCGGGATTAGCTGCCATTATTGAGGCCGTTCGCACAGCTGAGCGGCGACCTGTCGTTGATATTGTTGTGACTCGGGGTGAGGAAATAGGTCTTGTCGGAGCGAAGAACCTCGACCTCTCACTTTTGACAGCAAAACGTGGATTCATCGTCGACAGCGACGATCCTGCCACCATCATTCTAGGAGGCCCAACGCACGCTTCTCTGGATATCGAAATCATCGGCAAGGCTGCACATGCAGCGATGCCCGAAGCGGGAATTTCGGCCATTCGAGTTGCCGCTCATGCGATTACCAGTTTCGATGAAGGCAAGTTGGATGAAGAAACCGTTGCCAATATCGGCATTATCGAAGGCGGCATGATTCGAAATGGTGTGCCTGAGCGTGTCACGCTCAGAGGCGAGTGCCGTAGCCTTAATGATGAGAAATGCCATATTCAAGGCGAGAAGATGAAGAAGGCCTTTGAAGATGCTGCCAACGAAGTGGGCGCAATAGCCAACGTTGATCTTCGTTTTGAATACACGGCGTCACTTGTTGACGAGAGCAAGGCCGTCGTTCAGCTGGGAAAGAAGGCCATTGCCAAGGCTGGTCTTGAGCCTGGTACCAATGTCATTCTTGGAGGCACGGACGCGCTTGTATTGAGTGGGCGAGGCGTCGATGCCGTCGTCCTTGGCTATGGTGGCAAAGCAGCGCACTCTACAGACGAGCATATTGTCATCGAAGATTTCGAGAAGGTCACTGAAATCCTTCGCAACATCGTCGAACTCGCCGCTGATAGCGGTTGACGGGCGTACGACACCTTAGTAAAATCGGATCAACTCGGAAGGCTAAACGATGTTTCGGGATTCTTGAATTCCGAAGCTCGAGACAGCCCGAAGGGCTGTAATCCTCGGTAGCTCAATTGGTAGAGCGCTCGGCTGTTAACCGAATTGTTGTAGGTTCAAGTCCTACCCGGGGAGCCAGATAGAACT
>Ga0233437_1003320_pt1 | contig 21442 bp, 18 predicted proteins | sample SI_122_August201_FD_182714 | JGI IMG/M metagenome (GOLD analysis project Ga0233437, IMG submission 182714) | Seawater microbial communities from Saanich Inlet, British Columbia, Canada - SI_122_August2016_200_MG | ecosystem: Environmental > Aquatic > Marine > Inlet | place: Canada: British...
TGACTTTCGTCATAGAGACAAAACAAAAGCTTCTCAGAAAAAAAACTAACGTCATATAATTTTTGTGTCTTATAAAATGAAAAAAACATTATGCGTCTATGCATAATAGCGACGCTATGTACAAGAAATATAAGAGGGTTTGCGCTTCAGATCAGTGCATTGACAAAAATATTTCTTTTACTGTATGCCCCGCTAATTAACAGCAACGATTTTGCAGCAAAGAATAAAGGCATTAAACAATTTTAAGATAGATAAAGCTTTGAAAGGAGCCCTGAATGAAAGTTATCAAGCTCAAATCACCTGCGAAAATTAACGTCAGATTAGATGTCCTCAACAAGAGACATGATGGTTATCACGATTTGAGAATGATCAATACACCTGTGAGTATCTACGATGAAATTGAGTGTGAATTAACAGAAAAAGGAATTAAAGTAGAGTGCATGAATGATAGTAATGTTCCTGATGGTGAAGAGAATATCGTTTATGGTGTTGCCAAAGAAATTCTTGCCTATTCAAATAAGAATATTGGCGTCCATATTCGTATTAAAAAGAATATCCCATCAGCAGCAGGTATGGGCGGTGGCTCCAGCAATGCAGCCGCTGTTTTAACAGGTTTAAATGATCTTCTTAAAATAAATCTTTCCAAAGAAAAACTCATGAAAATTGGTTTACGTTTTGGTGCTGATGTGCCCTTCTTTGTTATGGGCGCTCCTGCCGTGGCCAAGGGTGTGGGAGAAGATTTAGTTAAAATTAAAAAAATGCCCAAACTACCTTTGGTTGTTATTACACCAAATATACCTGTATCGACAAAGTGGGCCTATGAACATTTTGAAGCGGCTAACGATAATAGAGCACCAGAGCCTGTTAACAAAGATGGTAGCAATGATATTCCCATTCAATTTGCAACAAAAAAATCTGTTATCAAATATTTAAATAATGATCTAGAACGAGTCACGATAAAAAAGTATCCTGTTGTCACTGATTTGAAACGTGTTCTAGAAAAAACAGGTGCTTTAGCAGCACAAATGACAGGTTCAGGACCAACAGTTTTTGGGATTTATCCAAACAAAGAAATGGCAGAAATCGCCTGTAAAAAGATTCAAGCAAAAGTTTCTGATTGTCGTGTTTTTCTTGCTGAAAATCTTTCCTAAGACGACAATGTGATATTTATTTATCATTGAATCTGCTTTAAAGAAGTTGCTGGGCAGTTGTTTACGAGAGGTCTGCTAAAATAACTTGTCATATTTATATGACGTGCTAAGGAAAAATTAGCATGCGAAACATGCAGCGAGATTATGGAGGAATAAAGCATGGACGTTACTGAAATTAGAATTTTCCTAGCCGATGAAGAACGGTTAAAAGCTTATGTGACGGTTACCTTTAATGATTGTTTTGTTGTACGTGATTTAAAGGTTATCAATGGTAATGGCGGTCTATTTGTTGCGATGCCATCAAAGAAAAAGAAAGATGGCACATACAAAGATATTGCACATCCCATTAATAGTGACTTCAGAACATATTTGGAAAATCTTATCTTAGAAAAATATAAAGATGAACTCAAAATGGTGGAAGCAGGCTTTCCCATTAAGAGAGAAGATTCTGACCAAGATAGTTTTGTTGGGGATTATAACAGCAATGATGGTGTTAATCCTGTTGTGGCAAATGATAACGCCACAGAGCAGAAAATGCCCACTGAAACAGCCAAATAGAAGCCTTTCTTTATACGGCATATAAGATCTATTCTATCATTATACAGAGATAGCGACTTCGAAGACGTCTTTGAGGATGTTTGCCTTAAAGCCTTCGCTTGTCTTGCCGTGAAAAAAACATTTCCCATCTTTCAAAAAAACAACATCTGTAAAAAATTCTTTTGCATCTTCAAGTGAATGCATGATGGCTATGATAGTCGTTTTGTTTTCATTGTTTTCTTTTTGAAGCAAAGTAAGAAACTCTTTTTTATTTTTAATGTCGAGATGATTAAAGGGCTCATCTAGAAGGATGGCTTGTGTGTTTTGTATTATAGCCTTTGCGAGCAGTGCTCTTTGTTTTTCTCCTCCTGAGAGGGTGTTGATCGTTCTGTTTTTAAGGGCTTCAAGATTAAGTCTTTGTAAAACAGCATGAGTTTTTTCAAAGTCCTCTTTTTGGTTGAGCAAATTGTCTTGCCAGGCATAGCGGCCCATCATGATGAATTCTTGAACGGTATAGGGAAACTCTGTTGGAAATTCTTGTGGAACAAAGGCTATTTTTTTGGCGAGCTCTTTTGGAGAGAGCTCTTTAGCTGGCCTGTCCTCAACAGCAACATCGCCGTTTACAGGCTTTAAGTAGGAGCTCATGATGCGGAGCAAGGTTGTTTTTCCTGTGCCATTAAGGCCCATTATTGTTGTCATAGAGCCTTTAGGAATGTGTAGAGAAATGTTTTCTAACAAAGGCTTTTTCAGTCCTGGGAAAGTGTAGCTGATGTTTTTGAGTTGAAACATGGTCATGGTTTTTTAATCGGTTGCTCTTAACAAAACAAGAGCATTGTAGGTTTCATAAGCTTTCTAAGTTGGTTAAGGGCTGTGGCTCTAAAAGGAGAGAAGCCGGTTAAAGAGGGGAGCTCTAACCGGCCTTGAGGGGTAAAAGGGGTAATGAGGGTTTCCTCTAAAGAGAGGAATTGGGTCGATTTTCACTATACTAATATGCATATACGGTGCCAAAATGGTGTTTTTTTTTGATTTGTAACAGCTTGATATAGTTGGGTTTGTTTCTTGTGGTTTTGTTGTGTTGGTTTAGAGCGGGGACTACAGACAGCAATCTGTCTTTTTATAGTGGTGAGTTGTCTTCTTTTTAATAGGTCAAATTAGTCTTATTTGACTCATATGACCTATAACAAACAGTTAATATATTGGCGCTAAACTTTGGTTGCGTTAGTTTTTAGACGTTTCTAAGCTGCGTTTTTTTTTTCGTCACATTCTTGTTTGATGAGGTCTTCTTGAAGCTGTTTGGGAACCGGAGCGTATTTTAAGAACTCAAGTGTGAATTCCCCTTTTCCTTGTGTTACGGAACGAATGTCAGTTGAAAAACCAAACATCGCTGCGAGTGGTGCTTCTGCTTGAACTGTTGTAAAACCATGTTCTGTCATTGTGCTCATGATAATACTGCGTCTTTGATTGATGAGTCCTGTGGCAGCGCCTTGAAACTCATTCGGAACAGTAACTTCTAACTTCATTACAGGTTCTAAAACAAGGGGCTTGGCTCTAAAATAATTATCTCTAAAAAGATTTTCAGCACAAATTTGAAAAGCCATGTCTGAAGAATCAACAGGGTGATGTTTGCCATCATAAATAGACATGCGTACACCCACAACAGGTTGTTCTAATATTTGGCCTTGTAACATGGCTTTTTGAAAACCTTTATCACAAGAAGAAACATATTCTTTTGGAATAGAGCCGCCAACAGTGCCATTTACAAAATCATAGTGTGTTGTTTCTTCTAAAGGTATGGGTTCCATTTTCGCCATAATGTAGGCATATTGACCAGAACCACCTGTTTGTTTTTTATGGAGGTATTCACAATCAATTGGCTTGGTGATGGTTTCTCTGTAGGCGACTTGTGGTTGTCCCGTATCAACTTCACAACTGTATTCGCGACGAATGCGTTCAACGTAAACTTGTAAATGAAGCTCACCCATTCCAGAGATAATTGTTTGACTACTTTCCTCATCAAATTTTACTTTAAATGTGGGATCTTCTTTTGTGAAACGATTAAGAGCTTTGGAGAAACTATCGGTTGTCTCTCTTATTTTAGGAGAAATAGCGAGATCAATAACAGTTTCTGGTACGTGCATAGAAGACATAGAGTAGCGAATATCATTATGGCAGAATGTATCGCCTGTAACACAGTCAACACCAAAGATAGCAATAATATCACCAGCACCAGCTTCTTTAATGTCATGCATTTCATCAGCGTGCATGCGTACGAGTCTGGGGATTTTGATCTTACGATTTGTTCTTGTGTTAAATATGATGTCGCCTTTTGCCATTGTTCCTTGATAGAGGCGCATGTAAGTTAGCTGGCCATAACGACCATCTTCAAGCTTGAAAGAAAGAGCTACAAGAGGTTTGTTGTCTTCACTAGTGAGTGCGACTTCTTCTTCGTTGTTTTCAATATCTAGAGCTGTGTGTTGTATTTGATTTGGTGAGGGCATGAAATTACAAATGGCATCTAATAATAATTGGACACCTTTGTTTTTAAAAGCGGTACCCATGTAAACAGGAATAAATTTATGAGCCAGCGTTGCGCGGCGGATAGCTGGCATGAGGTCTTCTTTTGTAATGGGGCGACCTTCAAGAAAGAGATTAGCGATCTCATCATCAACATTAGCAATTTCTTCTATAAGTTTGTCATGCCATTCTTCAGCTTCAGAACGAAAGTTTTCAGGAATATCTTGGTACGTTACGTTTTCACCATTATCACCTAAGAAATAAACGGCTTTCATTTCTAAAAGGTCAATAACGCCTTGAATTTTGTCTTCTAAACCTATGGGAAGACAGAGAGGGTGGGCGTTAAGTTCTAATTTTTCTTTTAACTGTTCAATGACGCGCAGAGGGTTAGCGCCTTGGCGGTCTAATTTATTGATAAAAGCAATACGAGGAACCTTGTAGCGGTTCATTTGGCGCGTCACAGTAAGTGATTGCGATTGGACACCAGCAACACCACAGAGAACAAGAACAGCACCATCAAGAACGCGTAAAGCACGTTCTACTTCTACAGTAAAATCAACGTGACCAGGAGTATCAATGATATTGATACCATGCTCTTTCCAATCAACATGTGTGGCTGCTGATTGAATTGTAATACCTTTTTCACGCTCTAAATCCATGGAATCCATTTTTGCACCAACACCATCTTTGCCACGCACTTCTGCAATGCGATGGATTTTACCTGAATAGAATAAAATTCTCTCTGTTAAGGTTGTTTTTCCTGAGTCGATATGGGCAGAAATGCCGATGTTTCTTGTAAGTGCTATGTCTTTCATTGCTTTGTCGCTAGTCGCTTATCGTAAGTCGCTGGTAAAAATGTTGTCAGAGACTTTAATCGCATGGGCCTGAAGCGTTCATAATTAATAAAATACCAAATTGGCGGGGCTACCTATCATAAAATGGTTGAGTTTACAAAGCTATTTTATACGACGTTGTAAAAGAATAATAATATTATTGGCTTATAAGATAAAAAATATTAAAGCAACATGGGTGACACAGGCAAAAAAGGAATATAGTATGCTTGTTGAGGACTTTTCTATGCCGCAAATAACATTTAAAAATCTAAATAAAACCATTGAAGTACAAGCTGGGACTTCCTTGCAAGATGCTGTTGATGATCATCAGATAACATTTTCTTTTGGTTGTCGCATGGGAAGTTGTGGTGTTAATCGTTATTCGCTATTTTAAGAGATTATATGAAACATACGGTTCCAACTAAATACTGGCATACATTATCTGATGGGAGAGTCCAGTGTGATTTGTGTCCACGCTTTTGTAAATTAAAAGAAGGTCAGCAAGGGCTTTGCTTTATTCGTGCGTGTGAAAAGGCTGCTGTTGTCATGACAAGCTATGGTCGATCAAGTGGTTTTGCTGTTGATCCCATCGAAAAAAAACCACTCAACCATTTTTTGCCAGGAAGTTCTGTTTTTTCTTTTGGAACGGCTGGCTGCAATCTCATGTGTTCCTTTTGTCAAAATTGGCACATGAGTAAATCAAGGCAGATGGAAAAGATCTCTAGTGTTGCCTCTCCTCATGACATTGCTTTAGTCGCTAAAAAGAAAAAATGTGCTAGCGTGGCTTTTACGTATAATGATCCTGTCATTTTTATGGAGTATGCTGTTGATACAGCAAAAGAGTGCCATAAGCTGGGCGTGAAAACGGTAGCGGTAACAGCTGGAGAAATTTGCTATAAACCACGAAAAGAATTTTTTTCTTACATGGATGCTGCCAATGTTGATTTAAAAGCTTTCACAGAACGTTTTTATCGCGACAATTGTTCTGGTGATTTTCAAACTGTTTTAGACACACTGATCTATCTTAAAAAAGAAACACCTGTTTGGTTAGAAATTACAACGCTTCTTATTCCTGGAGAAAATGATTCAGATGAAGAGCTTAATAAAATGACCAAATGGATTGTCACAGAATTAGGAAAAGATGTACCACTTCATTTTAGTGCCTTTCATCCTGATTTTAAAATGCTAGACAAGCCACGCACACCAACAGCTACTTTGCTAAAAGCAAGAGAGATTGCTTTGAAAAATGGTTTGTATTTTGTTTACACAGGTAATGTTTCAGATAAAGCGTCACAAAGCACGTATTGCCACAATTGCCATGAGCTTCTCATTGGGCGCGATTGGTATTCTTTAAGTGACCATAACTTAGAAGATGGCAAGTGTGCCTTTTGTAGTACTCAGTGCGCAGGTGTGTTTTTATAAGTCTTATAGGTCTTATTTGACCCATAGGACCTATAACGTCTGTAACCCACTGTAATCACTAAGCAACAAACCAAGCAACTTTTCTAGAGAAGCACCGATAATCTCATGAACCTAAAAAAAGGAATTATTAATGACAACACTGAGTTACCTAAATGTTCAAGAGGCTATTGATACACTGGGAAGTAATTATCGTTTAGAAACGGCAAATTTAGAAAGCGTGGCTTTGCAGGATATTGCCTCAATAAATGGCACACCTGAGTATTTAGATCATGGTGATTTATTTGCCGTGTTGGCCAACGCTGATCAGCTTCAAGATACGGATTACAATAAAGACTTTTGTCAAAGTGTTTTGAGAAGCTATCTTGATTTCCCCCAAGAAGATCCTGACGGTATTTCTCTAGAATTCTCAACTCTTCGTTTGCCATCAGGTTCTACAATAGCCAAAACAATCATTACGCCAGATAATCTGAATCCTGATAAAGAGCCGATTATTTTTGCTGGTGGTATTTTTCATAACACACCTGTGTATCTTGATTTTTTAAGCCAAATAGCACAACAAACAGGTCGTGAGATTTGTGCTTTTGATTCGCCTGGTGTTGGTAGTTCTCGGTTTGATGATCAATCTCTTACATACAAAGCTTTAGCAGAATCTTTTCCTGCTGTGATTAGTTCTCAATATGGTGATGGTCGTTCTGTGATTACCATGGCCCATAGTTTAGGAACTGTTGGCCTTCGTCATATTTATAAAAAAATAGAAAAGCGTGGACAAGATCTTATCAGTAACCCTGTAACAAAATATGTGTTTGTGGCGCCTGTACCCGCTCCAGGTGAGCTGAATCAATTTAGTGGTGCCTATGTTGCTGATGGCGTGAAGGGTATGACACAAAATAAAGGCATCTTAGAGCCAGGAGAAAATGCTTATGATTTCTATGCTCAAGAACATACAGATGCTCAGTGGCAAGGTCTTCACGACATGATTAGCCATGAGCGCATGCCTGCTACCGTTGGTCCTTATATGGGTGTTGTGCTCAAGACAAATGCTAGACCTATTAAAAAGGATTTTGATGATCCTAAAGTTGCTTATGTGATGATGGAAAATGACAATGTTTTTGTGAGCAATCCCAGAAAACAAGCTCGAGCAGAAAAAGCTGGAGCACATATCATCGCAGGAGCAGATCATTCAGCTATAGCCAGCCCTACTGTTTACCAAGATTTGGTTGATCAATTTGTTGCTATTATTGAAGAATAAGAAATCTTATAGCTTATCAAGAAATATAGTAGATAATCCTAAGAAAATAAACACACCTGTTATATCAACAATGGTGGTGACAAAAACACCTGAGCCCACAGCAGGGTCTTGTTTAAGCCACTTTAAAACAAGAGGAACAGAAGCGCCCATAAAGCCTGCAAAGACCATGTTAAAGGTCATGGCCACAAAAGCGATGACACCAAGATAGGGGCTCATTTCTACAAAGCCGGCAATGAGGGCCACCAGAACACCTCCCAGGAGGCCTAAACCTAGGCCGTTGAGCATTTCCTTGCCTATGGCTTGATAGACGCGTGAGAACTCCATTTCGCCAAGAGCAATAGACCGCGTGATCACGACCATGCTTTGAATACCACCATTACCACCAAGGCCAGCAATGATGTGCATGTAGGCGGCTAATGCGGCAACTTTTGCAATCGTGGCTTCAAAATATAAGATAACCATTGCTGAGAGAAAGGCTGTTGTGAGGTTAACCAAAAGCCATGGCGATCGTTTTTTAATTTTTGTGAGTACAGGAGTGAAGGCTCTGTCTTCCCCAGAAAGACCAGCCATGTGATAAATGTCTTCTGTAGCCTCTTCTTCAAAAATGTCGATAACATCATCAACAGCAATGACACCAAGAAGATTTTTATTCTCATCAACAACAGGAATTGCTAAAAGGTTGTATTGGCTCACAAGTTGTGCGGCATCTTCTTGGTCGCTTGTTGCTTGAATGAGAATGACCTTTTTTTTCATGATGTCGCGCACAGAAGCTTTAGCATCAGCAATAACCAGATTTCTTAAAGGGATAACGCCTTCAAGTCGTTTGCCATCAACAATATAAACATAAAAAATAGTTTCTCTTTCAGGAAATTTTTGAAGTTCAGCAATGGCGTCAGCAACTGTTTTTTCGATGGAGACAGAAAAGTAGACCGGGTTCATCACGGAACCAGCAGAGTCTTCTGGATACAGTAAAAGTTTTTCAAGATTAATGCGCCGTCTGATTTCAACGCCTTCTAAAATTGTTTGCCACTTATCTTCTGGAATTTTTGAGAGCATGTAAGAGGCATCATCAAGATCTAGTCGGTTAATAATTTTTGAGAGTTTTTCTGTTTCAATGAATTCCAAAATATCAGGCAACATGAATTCAGGAAGTTCTTTGAGTGTTTTGCCTGCTTTTTTTACAAGGAGAAGGCAGTCAACAAGGCGTTTCATCTGGTCTTCGTTCAATTCACCAAACAAGACAGAAATATCTGAGGGGTGGATTTTTTCCAATGCTTTAGCCACTTGGTCATCAGTGCCGATTTGAAATAAGTTTTTGAGGTGCTTTAATTGAACAGGTCTGAGTGCCATAACATTCCCTTTGTTAAGATGGGGATTTTATAGTGAAAAGTGGCTTCAGACACAATATGAAACTTCTGTGCTGTGTCATCGTATTATTGATCATTTGTTACACTTCTAGGTAAATGTTGCCTCATGTAGCGTAAAAAATTGCCTAACCACATCCTTAATAGCTCCAATTTATTGAAATCATTTATAAAAGAATGTCAGACACTTGGTATGAACCTTGCATTAACAAGTTACTGGGTCTTATATTTTGTGAAGGATTGCCTTGTTTTAACGCAAATAAGAAACAATGTGACTTTCATTGTGGCGCGAAAGGGATTTCATGAAAAAAACAATTTTATCTTTATTAATAGTTTTATTTGTAGCGACATCATTTTTAGTGAGTTGTGGTGGCGGTGGTGGCTCTGATTCTGGTTCTGATTCTGATTCTGGAGGCTCAAGTGGTGGTGATGTTATGTTGAGTTCTGTAAAAACAGTGCCTGATGCGACAGCTCAAGTTGTTGATAGCGATGGTTCTACTGTTTTGTATAAAGTAGAAAAACCAGAAATGGGTTTTGATGGGGACAAAGACGATGAGTGGGTTTCTGGGATGAGTCATGCTGCTTGTGAAACCTATAATCAGATTAGTATGATTTTTGATCATGCTGCCAGAGCTGATGAACACATGTGTTATATGAAAAAAGATCTAGACTTGCTGGCAGAAGCTTCAGGGGTAAACTATAAAGATGGCAAGTGGCATATTATTGACCTTAATTACCCTGCAATGAAAGCTAAGATGATGGAAAAAGAAGAAGGAGACAAAGAAGAAGGCGATCAAGAAGAAAAAGGTGAACCAAAGATGGGGCCACCAACACAGATTAAAGTGAAGATTGACGAAGATAATCAAACGTTTGCCCTGTATACTTGCCGTGACGAGAAACTTGAAATGTTTGTAAAAGCAGGTATGTCAGAAGATACTCTGAAGATGACAATTAAACATGCGGGCCAGTTTGAAGATGAGCGCTTTTTTGATAAAATGACTATAGAAGGCATTGTTGAGAAGGGGAATTTTGTCGATCAAAAAACCATCACAGCTTATCACAAGAGCGTGAGAGAAGGTGATGACCAAGACCAGAAATTTGAAGGTGCTTTTTTGTTAGAACAGTTTGTGGATTCTATTTATCTTCAAGGTAACTTTAAGGCTCAAGGGGAGATTGATTTAGAATTTTGTAACTTCAATGATAAAATTAAAGCCAATGCCGAGATGATTGATAATAATGCCGAAGGTACGGATGACTTTAAACTAGGAAAGCTTGAATTAGGTGCCGGGGCTGTGATGGGTTCAAAAAATATTATCTGCGATGATGTTGAGTTTGCAAGCAAAAAACTTAAAGAAGCCTGGGATGTCAATTTTTCACCAATAAATTTTGAAAGCAGCTCTTTTGCTGAAACGCTACTGGATAGCTCTTTGGAAGTAGCAACAGGGGAAGAAAATTTAGGCTTTGGTGAAGATGCCTATGACTGTAAAGGCACAGCTGAAGCGACCCTTGACTTTGAAAAGCTTATGGAAGCAAAAACAGTTACAGAAGAAGGGTTTGATCCTTCTGAATGTCAAGCCAATCGTATTGAACATCAGTATATGCAATGTCATTTGCTCATGCCTAAAGGAGAAAAAGAAGAAGAAGAAGGTAAGGACCCGCCCCAGGCAGGATTTACAGGTCTTGGTGAGTGTGAGGGTGATCCTGCATCAGACGACCCTGTAAATGAAACTAACATTGAAGCCTTGTGTGACTGTATGAAAGCTCCTGTGGATTCTCCACTATGCAAGGAGTTTACTGATACGGACTGTTTTGGGCAGGCTAATATGGGACTGTGCGTAAAAGAATGGTTCGAATCTAATAAGAAATAAGATTAGGGCAACAATTTATCTTTTTCAATTTTTATAAAGGCGCTTGTTAAGTGCCACACATTATCCATCCACACTTTTGTATTCAAGAGATCTGTCTTAAAACCGCCAATAACGCGTTCTCTATTTTGTATATAATACGTATTTGCCGGGGTGTATTGTAAGCGCATGAGGTAGGCTGTTGTTTTTTTAATGATGCGTGTGTATTTCTGCAAGCGTGTTGTATCGCCACTTTTCTTAGCTACGTAAGCGGCATCAACTAAGGATTCTAAAACAGCAGCTGTAATGGCTGTATTGCCATATGATCCGGGAAGAGGGGCAAGCATGCCATCATAATCAAAATACACCTGGTCCTGAGTGTTTATTTGATACCACTTGCTGGCACGATCATTAATCATAAATATGAGATTACGATACTTGCTCTCTTTGGTTATGAGCCACATTTTTGTGAGCGGTTGTGTGAACCACGCTGGGGCAAACGGCGCGTAACGCTTGTTTCCCAAGTGCATCATGGCTTCTAGTTGTTTTTTATAAGCCTTAAAAGATTTATCAAAATAGGTTTTGTATTCTTTGTCTTTTGTTTCTTCATATAAAGACGCTACAGCTAATAGAAGTTGTCCTGGCATGAAATACTGGCTTTGGGCGTATTGTGTTTTAAAAATCCCGTCAGGACGTTGGTGTTTCATGAGCCAGGCCGCTAGTAGTTGTATTTCTTTTTTGTGTTTAGCAAAGTCTCCTCGCTCTAAAAGGCTCATGATCATAAAGCCTGCAGTTGTATAACGGTATTGAGGAATTTCACCTTTTTTTGTGGGGTTAAGCGTTGGTTGGAGAGTGCCTTCTTTTAACGAACGCGTCATGTTGAAGTAGCGCTCTAAATAGTGTTTAAGAGTTGTTTCGCCAAGTTGTTTGAGTTTTGTGTCGTTAAGGAAAAAAGCGAGTTTGTTAAGAATCCACACAGCCATAGTAGAACGCACCATGGTGCGTGTGTTATCTCGATAAACTTCTTTGGTGGGATAATATTCATAGGTGACTTCACCATTTTTCACGTTGTTTTCATACCACTTTCCAATAAGTTTGAGACGTTTTTGTATTTCTGGATACGTAACATCAGAGGCCGTAATGGTTTCTTGTCCTCTATGAAATGTTGTGAAGGCGTGATCTGGATAGGCTTCACCAATATGGATGACACGATACATTTCTATAATAAGATCATTGTATTTCATCATGTCTTTAGGGCTTATGCCCACATTCTTGGCAAGATATGTTCGCGAGCCTTTTGATCCTAGGTTGAGTTTTAAGGTGTCTAGAGGGGTAAGCTCTGCCCGCTTGCCATGAAGTTCATACGCAATGCCTGTCACTTGTGGCTCATAAACTTTATAGTCAAACAGTCCTTTGATACCAAAGTTGGCAAAGCGAGCTTTATAACTGACTAGCAAGAGATGAAAGAACAGGGGGCCAGAATGTTTTTTTGATTTTACAAGACTCGTTACCTTGTGAATTTTATCTCGTAGTGTTTCTTTTGTGCTGTGTTGTTTAATTTGGGCGACAATGCTTCCTTGTTCATCATAGGCGTACATGATCAGAGCATTTTTTAAATTAGCGATTTCAGGAGAAAGAAGGGCTTTTTTGTTTTCATAATGTGCGCGCGTATAAGATAAAATCTGTTGTTGTTGCGCTTTAGTGAGTTTTGTTTCTGTTGTGGCCTGAGCGTTTGTGATGAGGCAAAAAAGATTAAATAAAAAAACAAGGCAGATAAGAAAAATAAAAGAAAGACGGTTTTTCATAAAAGTTTAAATAGCTAAGGCTGCTTTAATTTGCTCTTTTGTGATAACACCTTCTCGTAAGATTTTCCAATTCTCATTAACTAAACTAATAATTGTGGATTCAGAGCCATGTTGGCAGGGGCCACAATCAAGAACAGGAAAGTCTTGTCCAAAAGCAGTATAAACCTCACTTGCTGTCGTTGCCGCTAGATTTCCAGAGATGTTAGCACTGGGTATGGCCAGAGGGCCTGTAAGTGTTATGAGTTGTAGAAGTTCTGTGTGGTTTGCAATTCTGAGCGCGATGGTGTTTCCCCCTGCTCTGACAATATCAGGGACATTTTTCGTGTTAGCTTGAAAAACAATTGTTAATGGTCCGGGCCAAAACCGTTGTATTTGTGAAAAGGCTTTTGGAATGTTTGTGATAAAAGATAAGCCTTGTTTGATGTTAGCAATTTGCACGACAAGGGGCTTGTTGAGCGGTCGTTGTTTTAAAGAAAAGATATTTTCTATGGCCTTTGGATGGTTAATTGAAGCAGCCAAACCATAAACCGTGTCAGTTGGTACGGCAACAACCTTGCCTTTTGCAATAAGATCAGCTGCTTTTTGAATTGTAATGGACATAGAGAATAAATTAGCAGTAGTCGTTTTGGGCTAATTGTTTGGTGGCATAAACTTCTTGCTGTTGTGTTTCTTGTGTGGCGTCTGAAGTCATAGCATCTTTTTTGTGTCTGTTGTCTGCCAGTAAACCATCTAATAAAAAGCAAATCAAATGACTCATTTGTTCTTCCATGGTGGTTTTTTCTGTCAGTGCGGGTTTGGCTAAAGTGATTTCTTTGATGGCGCCAATAAAACAACGAGAGATGATAGTGGTATCAACTTTTTTAAAGGTCTTTGTTTGAATGCCATGCTCGATTTGATGCTCAATGACATTGAAGTATTGCTCAATGTAGTTGGTGATTTTTTCTTGATGTACAATATCTAGTGTTGTGGCTTCTGTCCAAATGAGTTTTGCCAAGGGCTTGTTTTTTGCCAAACACAGTGACAGATCATGTGCCATGGTTTGTGCTAGAGAAGCGTCATAGGTGCCATTTTTGGCCAAGCTATCGAGTTTAAAGCGTGATAGGATGATGAGCAGTTCACCTAAGAAACGATCAAGCAGGCAGTCTAAAATATCTTTTTTGCACTGAAAGTAGAGATAGAATGTGCCACGAGAAACACCCGCTTCTGTTACCAGTTGCGATATGGTGGGGTCTTTATAACCATCACGAGCAAAGACTTTTAAAGCAATATTTAGGATTTGATCTTGACGCTTATGCCTATTCACCTTTTATGGATTAGTGCACTTTTTCTCATGCTGTCAATGATTAGCTGAAAAAATTTATCACTTAATAATTTATTGCTTCCCGTTGCACTTATCATTATTAGAATAGACCTAAAAAATTGAAGGAGAGAAATATGAAACTCACAACTAAAACCCTAAATCCCTTACGTCTCAAATCAGATTTACTGATTATTTGTTGTCATGAAGGCAAACAAATAAAAGGAAGTTATATTGATACTGTAGACAATAAGTTAAAAGGCGCTCTTAAAAAAGTTCTCAAACAGGAAGAGTTCAGTGCAAAAAGGGGTGAAAGCAAACACCTCTATACGCATAAAGCTATTCCCGCCCAGTACGTGTTGGTTGTGGGTTTGGGCGATAAAAAGAAATTTAATGTGGAAGCTTTAAGAGAGTGTGGCGCTCTTGTACAAGGAGTTGCCAGCAGGATAAAAGCAAAAAATATTGTTTTTGCTCTTGATTATAACAAAGACTTATCCACAGGCATTGTCGCTTATACACAAGCTTTTGCTGAAGGTTTTTTATTAAGCCCTTATAAATTTTCACGCTACATTAAGCCGGCAAAACAAATATTAAAAGAGTGTGTGATCACGTGTAAAGAGAAGCAAAGAACAAAAGTTGCCAAGGCGATTCAACAAGCAACAATTTTACGTGATGGCACTTTTTTAGCGCGTGATCTTGTTAATACTCCTGGTGGTGATTTAACACCTGTTCATATGGTTAAAGAGGCGCGCAAACTTAAAGGCGTGCGTACACGTGTGCATGCGTTGCCAGCGATTAAAAAAATGAAAATGGGTGCTTTTTTAAGTGTGGCACTAGGGTCAACAAAAACCCCGCCCTATTTTATTGAAATGCATTACACACCAACAGGCAAAGCTAAAAAGCATATTGCTATTGTAGGAAAAGGTGTCACATTTGATACAGGAGGCTACTCACTCAAACCACCAAAAAGTATGGAATACATGAAATGCGATATGGGTGGTGCGGCAACAGTCATTGGTCTTATGTCTATTATTTCTAGATTAAAACCAAAAGTATCTGTGAGTTGTTATGTCGCAGCAACAGAAAATATGATTGATGGTACCGCTCAAAGACCTGGTGATGTCTGCCGTGCTATGAATGGAAAAACAATCGAAGTTCTTAACACAGATGCTGAAGGGCGTCTTACCCTTGCTGATGCTCTTCATTATGCGAACAAGAAAAAGCCAGATTACATGATTGATTTAGCAACTCTTACAGGTGCTTGTGTGGTTGCTCTGGGGCAGCGTTATACAGGAGGCATGAGTAATGATAAGGGCCTTTTAGATAAGCTCATGGCTTCTGGTGAGGTTCAAAATGAAAAAATATGGCCTCTACCCTTAGCAGAAGAATACCGCGAGGAGTTAAAGTCTTCTATTGCTGATCTCAAAAATATTGCAGGTCCCTATGCCGGAACAATCACTGCAGGATTATTTTTAGAAAGTTTTGTGGGTAAAACAAAATGGGCTCATCTTGATATAGCAGGCACAGCTTGGTTTGATAAACCATTATCTTATGTGCCTCGTGGGGGTACGGGGGTTATGGTACGTACCTTGGCACACTTTCTTAGCACGTTTTAATATCTAGCGTCTAGCCCTTCGACAAGCTCAGGGTCTAACGACGTCTAGCGTGACAGAATTTTACGGTATTCTTCTACGTCTTTTTTAAGACCAGATCTCATGGCTTTTTTACTGAGGAATTTAGGAATAGAGATGCCCGCATCTGATTCATAGCGGCCGCGAAATTCTGTCCAGCCTGGATGTCCTTTTACAGGAACTAATTCCCAATAACCAAAAAGTGTTACAAAGTTCCCAACATAGGTTTTATAATCTAGTTTGTATTCGTGTTGGCGCCAGTTTGTCTCATTGCATTTAACTTTTTGAACCGCCCAACGATCTGTTAGGGGCCAGGGGAAATTGAAACGAAAATAAATGTAGTCAGTCCAATTTTTATGTTTACGTCTGTTATGGTCTGATGTGAGTTTATTTGAGCCAATGATATTTTCTGTTTCTTGATACGTTTGTGGGTTGGCGGAAACGATTTTTTTGAACAAAACATGACTCAGTGTTTTGGCTTCACTGTAGTTATTCATTTTATCTTTAAAGCTGGCCGTGTCCGTGAGGGTTTGCCACACTTTATTAGCCGGGTGTTTGAACCACACACGAAAGGTCATGACGCCTGCATTTGAATTTTTCTTAAAATAGGAACTTGTCCAAAAAAGATCTTTTTCTAAAGTGGGATTTGCCTCGGGATGGAAGGATTTGGCACTTGTGGCTAGGGGAATTGTTAATAGAACTAATAAAATGATTGTTATGTGTATTTTTTTGATCATGAGTATTTATTGACTATAGGCAAATGACAATTAGCGATTGGCTATCTTAATTGCAAATTGCTAATTGCTGATCGCCAATTGTCATTTTTTGAATTATAGGCTCAAGCTATGAACTCAGGCAACAAAAAAAACCCACATGTTGCCATGTGGGGGGGATAATAAAGATATTTACCAGGGTGATATTAAGATCCTTCAGGTGTTATTACTACAGGCGCTTCTACAGGAGGTTGTGTTGCCGCGCTATCAAGAGCGGCTTCACCTGCAGGACTAGTATCCTTTGGTTCTGTTGTTGTTGTGAGATCACTTTCATTGCCTTCTGTGGCGGCACTTGCTGCCGCTTCTTTAGCCGCTTTACGATCAGCTATTTGCTCGGCAACGCCACCTTCTTCTGTATACTCTTCATGTAGTTTTTGAGTTTTTGTGGTTGCTGCTTCCGTTGCTTGGGCTCCTTTTGCAGCAGCACCAGCAGCATCACCTTTTTTGGCAGCACCCACAGCATTAACAGCAATAGTTGCCACGACGATGACAGCACAAATAAGTGACACAATCCAACCAAAAGGAGGAGCGGCAGACGCGGCAACGCCAATAGCGGCAACAACACCGACAGCAGCGCCAACGCCACCCATGACCGATGAGGTATCGCTACAGGCTTTGGCATCTTGTTCAGCATCAGCTTGAATACGGTCTTGATGGGCTTTTTCTCTTTGGCCTTTATCTTCTGCATGTTTGGCGCTCATTTCCGCTTTGCGCGCATCACCACTTTCATCGCTTAAAATTTCATAAGCCTTACCCTTAGAGTCTGTCCTGCCATCTTGTCTGGGTTCTATGCCTGTGTTTCTGTCTCTGGCAGAGGTTTTCTTTCCTCTTTTAGCAGGATCACCTTGTTGTGTTGGGGTAGTTGTGCTGCTTTGTTCAGCTGGTTTTTGACCATAAGGTTGTACGCCGCGTGACATATTGACTCCTTGTTTTAGTTATATACTATATTATCTCATTAATTATTTTAGGTTGCAAGTTGTGTTTGAGGGCTGAAACTAATACCTGTAATAATATCAAAGAGATAAGTTTTTTCTCAAGTTTTCAAATACTTTGTCTAACAGCAGTTATACGTCAGCAGCTTGTACAACTACAGGGGGCTCTGCAGGAGCAACTTCAATGGCTGTTATGCCAGTGTCGCTAGTGCTGTCTGTTTGGAGATTAGCCGTATTACCACTATCAGTTTGTGCTTGTTCAGCTTTTCGTTGGGCTATCTGATCAGCAGCGCCTCCTTCAGCATTCCATTCTTCCTTAAGAGCTTGTCCGTTTGTTGTGGCATCAGCTACGGCTTTAGTGCCTTTGGCAGCCGCTTGAGCAGCTTCGCCATTTTTGGCATCAGCAGCCACACCCACTGCGCTACTGGCTACGGAACAACCTATTTGGATACCAGTGCATACTCCTTTGATAATACCGCCAATAAACGGTATGCCAGCACAGGCGTTACCAACGACGCTGCTAACACTAGAAGCAACACTCAAGCCTGACTGTGTGTCTTTACAGGCTTTGGCATCTTTTTCAGCATCAGCTTGTTTGCGGTCTTGATGAGCTTTTTCCCTTTGGCCTTTATCTTCTGCACGTTTGGCGCTCATTTCAGCTTTTCTAGCATCACCACTTTCATTACTTAAAATATCATAGGCCTTACCTTTAGAGTCTGTCTTGCCATCTTGTTTGGGTTCTATGCCTGTGTTTCTGTCTCTGGCAGAGGTTCTTGTCTTTTTTCCCGTTTGTTCTGCTTGTGGTTCTGGGGTTGTTTTGCCACTATCTTGAGCTGGTTGTTGATCGAAAGGTTGTACGCCGCGTGTCATGCTGTCTCCTTGTTTTGGTTATAGGCTTTACTATCTCACTGTATATAATAAGAAGCAAGTAGTATGCCAGAACCACAACAAAAAAACAGCAATGATTACAACAGTGTAATTATTTGAAAGATACGAAAGGATGGCTTGAGACCTCAAAGAGGCGAAAATGTGTTGACCAAAAACCTGATTTTAACAGGTTGTTATTCTATAGGTTTTTCAATCCTCAGATTGATTGAATTAGCATGGGCTGTGAGGCCCTCGCTTTCAGCGAGTTGCGCGGCTGTGGGGCCGAACTTTTTAAAAGCTTTTTCTCCAAACTTAATGACGGGGATTGTCTTAATAAAATCATACACACTTAAAGCAGAGAAAAAACGAGCCGTGCCATGTGTTGGCAAGACATGAGAGGGGCCTGCCACATAATCGCCAATGCTTTCAGGAGTGTAAGGTCCTAAGAAAATCGTGCCCGCATGCTTGACCTTTGCCAGGACTTTTTCAGGGTCTTTTGTGCAGATTTCTAAATGCTCAGGGGCCATTTCATTAACGAGTTCAATGCCTTCGTTCAGATTGCGTACGAGAACAATGAGACCTCGTTTTTTGATGGATTCATTGGCAATGGCTTTGCGTTTGAGTTTAAGAACTTGTTTTCTGACTTCACCTTCAACACGAATAGCGTAGTTAGCATTTGTTGTGATGAGTAATGTGCTGGCTTGTTCATCATGTTCAGCTTGTGATAAGAGATCGCTGGCCACATAAGCAGGGGGAACGGTTCCATCGCCAAGAATAACCAGTTCTGTTGGTCCGGCAATCATATCAATATCAACGTCACCATAAACAAGTTTTTTAGCCCAGGAAACATAAATATTGCCTGGCCCAATGACTTTATCAACCTTGGGAACTGTTTTTGTGCCATAGGCCATGGCAGCAATAGCTTGTGCCCCACCAATTTTAAAGATTTGTTTCACACCAGCAACATGAGCCGCATAGAGAACGGCTGGATTGTGTTCACCGCTGGACCATGGTGAGCACATGATGATTTCTTCAACCCCGGCAAGTTTTGCAGGAATGGCGGACATTAATACTGTTGAGGGATAACTCGCTTTACCACCAGGGACATAAATACCAACACGTTCTAATGGTTTGGTAATGAGTTTAATATCGATGTCTGTTTTTTTAGAAGCCACTTTTGTAATTTTTTGTAGTTTGTAAAAGTCTGTGATGCGTGCGGCAATAAGATCAATGGCTTTTTTATCTTCAGGTGAAACCTCTTTTAATGCGGTGCTCATTTCCTTTGAGGTGACTTCCATGCTTTTGCCGGTTAGATCAAAAAAGTCGAGTCTGTTTGTGTATTTTTGCAAGGCTTGATCACCAATACGTTTGATATCGTCAAGAATATCAACAACTGTTTTTTGTATGGCTTCTGTGACTTCAAATTGTCTCTTAAAAACCTTGCCAAAATCATAGCGAAAATTACGATCTGTTGTTCTTAAAATTTTCATAAAAACCTACCCGTTTTGATCTGTTGATTATATTCGGTAAACCTTGTGAGCTCGCCTATTTAGTCAATTTATCCATAAATGTCTAAGTAATTCTTTAATCCGTATTGTGCTTAAGATGATATCTTTGTCTATATATTCACTAGTTACAGTTTTTTATTGTTTAACATGTTGATATCAGAGATGAATTAATAATCTGTTTTTTCAGACAGGAGATCTTTAAATTTCTGTATGCGCTCAATCCATGTTGTGGAGTTTTTTAAGAGCGTTTCTGCTTTATCAAGCAAGTAAATGATGTTGTTGATTTGATCTAAGCGATAACGCGCTCGCGCTAGCCAATAATAAGCAGGTCCATAGTCAGGATCGAGCTTAATGGCTTCTTCGAATTTCCATTCTGCTTTTTGATGCGCTTTGTCTTTGAGGTGTGAAATACCTTCTTTGAGCAATTCTTTTGCGGGTGATTTTGCCTCTACAGATTCTATGACAGGTTTGTCATAAATGGGCGGACGTTTTGTGGGAACATTTTTGCCCATGGTGGCACAGCTGGTTGTGAGGAGGCTGAGGATGATGGCTGGGACAATTAATTTATTAGTGTTCATGATATTTCGTGCTATTCGTCTAGCGTCTATTTATGGCAATACTCAGTGGGCTGTGTTCCCTCAATAAAATACTCATCAAGGCGCTCTGAGCACGATCGATGATAGAGCAGGCCTGTTTTATTATCAATGGGAACAATTACAATATTTTCCGTGGCTGTAAAGTCATGATATTGTTTTCCTTCAGTCACTTTTTTCATGAACAAGGCCCACAAGGGCAAAGCACCACTGGCGCCAGAGAGGTTTGTCGTTTCATTGCTTTTATAACCTGTCCAGGTCAACGTGAGGATATCAGGTGTGTAACCAGCAAACCAGGCATCACGATACTCTGATGTTGTGCCTGTTTTTCCAGCAGCCAGCTTATTAAAACCATAAGCACGGGCAGCAACACCTGTCCCATGATCCATCACGCCTTGCATGAGTTTGTTCATGATGTAGATCGCATCATGTGAGAAAATCTTTTTTGTTTCAAAGGATTTTTTTTCTAACACCCGACCATCAGGAGTGATGACGCGTCTAATGGCAATGGGTTTGCTTTGTTGGCCATTATTAGGAAAAACAGTGTAGGCTTGAGCGAGTTCAAGAGGTGTGACTTCAAAAGCCCCTAACACAAGTGATGGAAATGGTTTGAGGTCTTCATTCATGCCAGCTTTTTGTGCTGCTGAGACAATCTTTTTTAAGCCTGTTTTTCCTGCTAACCAAACAGTGGCAACATTATAACTTTTTTCTAAAGCGGTGCGCAGACGAACAAGACCATGGAATTTTTTGTCATAATTATTGGGTTTCCATAGACTAGCACCCGTTTTCATTTTAATGGGTTCATCGACAAGCATTGACGCTGCTGTGAACGGAGGATTTGTTTGTTCGGGGTCAATGGCCGCTAGGTAGGCAAAGGGTTTAAAAGTGGAACCCGGTTGTCTTTTTGCTTGGCTTAAAATGTCGAATTGATTGGCATAGTAGTTTTTGCCACCAACATAAGCACGAATAAAACCTGTTTTGGGTTGTAAGGCAATAAGGGCTCCTTCAAGATTTAGGCCTTTCGATTTGTTTTTCTTGAGTAAGGGCCTGCCTTGTTCTAGTTTTGCCAAATGTTCTTTAACGGTTTTTTCAGCAAGGCGTTGCCAGTGCATGTCTAGTGTC
>Ga0233437_1003322_pt1 | contig 21428 bp, 15 predicted proteins | sample SI_122_August201_FD_182714 | JGI IMG/M metagenome (GOLD analysis project Ga0233437, IMG submission 182714) | Seawater microbial communities from Saanich Inlet, British Columbia, Canada - SI_122_August2016_200_MG | ecosystem: Environmental > Aquatic > Marine > Inlet | place: Canada: British...
CTTCACCCCCCTCAACCTCTCCGCCTAGATCACCAAGATCTTCGCCGCCTAGATCGCCAAGATCTTCGCCGCCTAGATCGCCCAAGTCACCAGCGTCTCCCAGTCCGCCCTCTTCAACAGCTGCTTGTTCAGAGACTGCTTCAAGCTCCTGTTGCCACTTCCTATCATAGAACGACTCGCGTTGGTTGCGTAAGAACTCTTCGTCCGAAAGTCCCAACACATTGCTGGCAACCCAGCGCTTGCTGTATGTACCCTCTGGTACGCTGCCGGCGGTATCGAACTTAGTACGGAGATATTCTAGTGTTTGTAGTTCTGCGAGACGGGATGGATTGTTCAATGAAATATCAAAGTTAATCAGATCCTCGCCGCGGAAGCCTAAAGTGTACAGATGAACCACAGCAATCTTCTGTAGCTCGTCGACAAACGGCCGCTGGAGGCGCTGTACGGTGCGGGCAAAACGGATGTCCTTCTGAGCAAGCGTGGTCTTATCCTCTGTATCACCCTCTAGATTTGTCAAATACGCTTGGGGAATCTTGAGGGCAGAGAACAACTTGTCACGCATATACTTCACGTCTTCAATATCATCCAATGATTTGGCGCCAGGAAGAGAACTAATATCAGAACCAATGCCTCCGCGCATCGGAATGAAGTAATCTTCCTCCAGGGACAGTGGATTGTAGCGAAGATCAACGCGTCCAGTAGCGGCATCAACAATAGAGTTGCGCTTCATTTCAGTTTTAACTTTATCCATGTATTGAGCCACATCCTGAGGCGGGATGTTACCCACATCAATCTTAAAGACTCGGCGCTCTGGGGCGCGGACCACTCGATAAGCAATCATGGCATCCTCTAAAAGCACCAATTGGCGCCAGATGCGGCGCGCTGGGTCAAAGACAGAGGTTCCATATGGAGCATGCCTATCATTTCCAAGAATGCGGAAATGTGCAACCTGCCAGTTCTCAAAGGTCATACCGGCGCCGTTCCACTGATACTGAATATAATTTGGGTTTGTGGGGTCTTGTCCTTCGAGGCGCTCTACTTCGTTGTTTGGCAATCCAATAAGTGAAGTAACTCCCAGCTTCTCGTCCACATCTAAATAGAGAAACAAATCTCCATACTTACACATGGAGCGCGACCAGCCAAAAGCATTGGCTTCAATATTTAAAACATCATAAAACAATGAATTCAAAATTGTTTTAATTTCAAGATTCATGCAAGAGACTGTTAGCAGCTTATCAAACTCATTTGAAGTTGTCATCTCATCCGCATAGATATCCAGCGCTGAAGCTAGCTCAGGCATGTATTCCATCTGTTCGAAATCGGTATAGCGCTCTGCTCGATTTTGATTTCTAAAGGCAGCCGATGTAAACAGATTATAATTCTGCGACATGTTGTTGTCGGAACGTCGGAACTCTTGGCCGCTCATGGAACGGAAGCGATATCGATATTTGTCTAGGTCGCCTCGGCGTTCTTGTCGTGCTAACTGAGCACGATAATTAATAATGGGTCCCGATAGAAGTCTTGTGAGTCTCCTAAATAAGGGAGCGCCGGGGTTGCGGGGGTTATTGTCTTTATTCGCCATCATTTATCCTTTTATTAAAGCTATATACTGTTCATTAAATTTCTTGGCTTCGTCAAATTGCTGACTAGCCTTTGTGCGGTCATGCCCACTCATTCCAGGAATAGTGGTAGACATCTCTGTTCTAGACGTAGAGATAGCCGACAGAAACTGCTTGCTATACTCAACATCTTTTTGACTTTCTACAATCACCGTATCTCTGACCCAACAACCAATCGCAAATGACATGACTAAATCATCATTATAGCTTCTCATCGCCTGCGGTCTTCCTGAATGCCAAATAAACGTTTTCATTTCAGAAAGCAGCCGATTAGAGTTAATTGTAATTAGTTTGTTTCTCATAAACTCTTCCATCTTCGCCACAATGAGCGGACGGGTCTTTGAAGATGTTGTGAACCCGGGGATTACATTAGATTGCCATTGTGCGGCAACAGGATCAACATATTGATGATCGCCCTTTCTAGAGTGATATAGATTAGGATACCCTTTATCAATCAATTTTTTAAGTACTGCGTATCCTATGTTGTTGTTTTCTATCACCAACATGGGATTCCCATACTCAGCAGCAACATTATACAATATGTCAGCAAAGTCATCGGGCGTCGGTTTGCCCACATACTCGGCTACTACTTCCATTGTTTCTAAGTCAAAAACATGGAAAGCACTGTTATCTTTACCATCGCCGCGGGCAACATCCGCAACAATCAGGTGAGTCTTAATCTCATCATATTTTTTCCAAATCCAATAATTTCTATCAAACCCTGTGCGGTATTCGGGCGCAGTCGCTCTTTCTAAATACCACTGAATATCATCTGGGTGAATCACCGTCTCGCCCGATACATTAAAGTTACATTCAAGCTCTTGCGCGATTTGACGCTTAGACATGTTCCGAGTTTCTTTATCAAACCATTTCTTATCACGATCCGGATGGACGTCCCACAATAGGGTCGTCATATAGAAATCATTGGTGCCGGCTTCTGCCTCGACACAGTTCTGGTGGAACCAGTTGCCCACACCATTGGGCGTTGATAACGCGATGCAACGACCACCAGTTGATAGGGTGGGATAAAGAGCGGTCCATAACTCATCCAGTTTTTCAACGTGGGCGGCCTCGTCGATGACAAGGAGTGACAAGGCTTCAGAACGACCGGCGTCACCAGACGTCGAGGATCCCTTGATCTGAGAACCGTTGGAAAGCTCGAAAGAGGTCCGGTTGTCAACTGTGATGGACGCGATCTGCATCCACTCAGGGAGGTTCTTTATAAGGGCTTTAACTTTTTTAACAAGATTGGTCGCTGTCTGAAGTTTGGTAGCCACAACAAGAATATTCTTGTCGCGGTGGAACAACATGAGCCAGCCAATATAAGACGCCGTTACAGTAGAAATTCCAAGCTGGCGCGCCTTTAGGATAATATTAAAACGATAGTCGTTAAAATCTTTCAGCAAATCTTGCTGATAATCGTACGCCTTAAACGGAATAGTACCTTTTTGAGGGTGGGAGATTCTCCCGTAATTCATCGTAAAATAGGTTGGGTCCTTGCCCGCCTTAACTATTTCTTTCAGAATCTCTTTCTTAGTAAGGGTATTCCCCATGGCAGCTATTACTCACCTTTGCGAGTATCATTCTTGGGGCGACCTTTTGGTCCTTGTGAAAGCCAGTTGCGAATTGCTTTATCAAGCTTATCTTCAGATCCGCCTTCAACCAGATCAACCTCTTTGTTAAGTCCGCCAATGCGATAATCACAGTGTGCTTGGATGTCGGTGCGGTAATTGGAGATACGCTGGACTAAAATCTGATGCTCTCCTTCTTTGGTAAGAGTAACAGTATCGCCGGTGATGGCTTTATATTCTTTCTTTAGAAACTTCACGATATCTTGAAGCTTGCGACCTACTTCGTTTTCAAAGTCGTTAGCTTGCACTTCTTTAATTCGAGACTCAGCTTGATAGGTGAGGCGCAAGATGGGTCCATGAAACCGGACACCAAATCCGTCCATGACGCGGCGGTCATTAATCATATGACCCTCTTCTCTACTTAAGCCAACCAAACGTGCACGGCCGTCTGCCTGCAAAGATTCTTCGTGCGCGCCGTCGTATGCGTTCGCTGCAGCTTGATTGAGTCCTTGAATGATTTCGTATACTGTTGCCATGTTTTTATTCCTTATCCGGTCTCCAACCAGTTGCCCATCTTTCTTCTCTTCCCTCTATCCATTTTATATAGCACACAAAACAAGCTTTAAACTTACTCATATACATATCATCGCGAGAACGAAATGAATATCGAGCACAGATAGGACAGGTCCTATTATGGTCTCTAGTAAGTAGTTTTTTATTTATTAAAAATCCGTCTTGTTCTACTTTGTCTTGAGTTTCAGCTAATTTGGCAAACTTACGTTGCTCCTCTCGGGATTGCGCAATGTAATCTTTCTCTTTGGTGTCGTCCCAAAATCGGCGAGGATTATTGATTGCTTCCTCACCATACTTTTGTGCGATTGCCTTCTCAAGTTTGGGGATATAATTAGCGTCTTTTTCAGTCATTTTCTATCCACAATGATAGGTGCATCCCACAAAAGCCTTTCTATAGGTGCTCCCACTAAATTCGAATTCTACCACATTATAGTTGGTTGAATTAATTCTAAAGTTACAGTCTTGGGTAATCTTAGCAACTGTATAGTTATGAAGCAGATCATCGTCTTGTTTCATCCCTAGTCCTGGAACTTCGCAGCTTGTAATATAATCGCCATTTTCTAGATTGCCATTGATGTTGCATACCCAGATAGCGCCTTCTCCTAAAGAGTTAATTCGAATCTGAGTTTGCTTTAAGTCGTTCCAGGAATAAGCCGTGCCGTCCTCGTCCTCTTCGATTTCGTTTGTCTCACTGTTGACAACATAATTATCAGGACGATTGCTTATAACTCCAAACACTCTCTTATCGGCACGGCTCGTAGCTAATTCAATGCGAGGAAGTGTTTCATTAATAGTCACAGCTTCTGATCCAGTAACCCACTCTTCTTTTATCTCATCCCACCGCATCTGATTGCCTGACGACACCGCTATAAGCCCCACGTAATCAGACAATGACGAACTAATGTCTGAATCCATCGGAACTGTTAAGTGCTGTCCTGTAAAAGTAAAAGAAGATCCCGCGGTGATCACGCGATATGTGGTAGTGGCGTTTGTGTACTTCCAAAACCAATAAATATTACTCGAAAAGATCCCGGGTCCAACTACGTCGTAGTCTTCGGTCGACTCAGTCGTTAAGACAGTCCGGGCATAGGTATTGTGCGCTATGCAGGATTCCCAGTAGACACCATTGTAGCTTGAATATGTCTGGCCTCCGGTGTTTCGAAACTCTGCTCGCATTCCGGTACCGAGGGACGATTGCCCTCCGAGGATGATCGCGCCATCGAGGAAGGCGTCACCGTCGGCGTTGAAGTCGGAGGTGACGGTCAGCTCGCCATTTGCATACATATTTCCTGTAGCTCTAAGTGTTCCATTCACATCCAGCCTATAGGAGGGGGTGCTGTCTCCGATACCAACGTTGTCGGAATCGTTAAGAAAAATGCCAGCAGTTGTGCTATCATTATTATAGCCTAGTTGAAGCACTCCATTGTTGGTAGTTATATTAGCCCAGCCGTCACTGTTGTAGTCCCTAATTATAAGACCATAAGTAGCATGACCTGTTTTAGCCTCTATGTAGCCTCCGTTGGTGTTTTTGATTATGGTTCTTGCGGAATTCGTTCCTATAATAGCAGACTGGCTGCTGAGGGTGATATTACTAAGGGAGCCGGAGGTGGCAGCGAAGACGGTTCCATTCCAAGTCAGGCTGGCGTCTCCTTCAACTGAATTGCTGTCCGTGAAGATAGCAATCTCATTGTTGGTACCGTTGGTTCCATCCAACAATGTCGATCCCCAGACGCGTGAATCGATTGTATCGGTTTTTAAATATCCAGTAGAATTCAGAATTACAACATCGTTGCCTGTTCCTGTTCCTATGTTAGGCGCCGCAGCGCTTCCCGTAACCACCAAACCATTAACTGCTGCACTTTGTAAGTGGGTACTTCCGGAAACCACCAATCCGGCAAGAGCCTTGGAAACCCACGTTCCATAGACATCTGTTCCCAGACTAGAGAAAGTGGCCCAAGTAGAGGCACCATAGGGGGCTACCTGCCAAGAAGTGGAATCGTTCGCCGCGGCGGGCTTCATTGAGGTCCCCCCCAAAATCGACACCTCACAGGAGGTGTAGTTGGACAGCCCCTTAATCCACACCTCTGCCGACGTAATACTATTGTAAGTTAAAATAATATCCGTCGTCGGGTCCCAACCATCGAGAGCATCACTGTTGATAGCTTCCGCTGTAACGTCGGTAAAGTCTGTATACACGGTGCCGTCTGCGCCATTGCGTCCCCATCTTGCGGTTACCAAAAACTCCCAATGCATTCCAACGCCGCCGCCGCCGGAGTAGGCCATGGGGTTCAGCGTCACCAGGGCGACCACGTTAGCAGTCTGATAGCCAGATAGTGACCCGTGTGTCAAAATTTTTGTCCACTCGCCATCTCCGTCGCTTTCAAGACCAGTAGTTTGTACCGATGGGCTGCCTACATTGCCATAGGCGAAACTAATGGTACCGTCAGAAACTATATTTAGGGCATCGGTGCCGTCAGTATATTCTAGAAGCGGTGTTTGAACAGCGGTGGAGGCGTTTAGCCGGCCGGTAGCAGTAAGGCTCGAGCCGTCCCAGGTTAGATTAGAATCTCCCTCAACCGTATCCGTATCTGTCCAGATTGCCAGTTGATTATTAACAGGAGTTCCCGTATAGTCAATCAGATTACCGGCCCACACCTTTGAATCAATCTCGTCAGTTACAATTGAGGAACCGTTGTAGACCAGAACCGTGTTGTCGGTGCCCGCAGCAACATTCGCCAAGTCAATCGTTTGAGCGTTAATAGTGACGCTGTCGCCTGCGGCGTCCCCAAGAGTGGTATTCCCATCAACCGTCAATGCACCCCCTACATCCAAGGTGGACCCATCCCAAGTTAAATTTGAATCCCCCTCAAGGGTGTCCGTATCCGTCCAGATTGCCAGTTGATTATTAACAGGAGTTCCCGTATAGTCAATCAGGTTACCGGCCCAGACCTTGGAGTCAATTTCATCGGTAACAATCGAGGAACCGTTGTAGACCAGAACTGTGTTGTCGGTTCCTGCGGCAACATTTGCTAGGTCAATCGTTTGGGCGTTAATGGTGACGCTATCGCCAGACGCATCGCCGAGGGTGGTGTTACCCGCAATGGTCAGCGAACCGCCCACAGCTAGCGTGGAACCGTCCCATGTTAGGTTTGCTTCTCCCCCGAAGTTTCCATTATCATTAAACTGAATGTAGGTGTTCGACCCCGCCGGCGAGTTGTGGGCGAACTCTTGTTCCAAGAAATACAATAACGCGCTTCTTGATCGGACCTCGGGTATGCTCACTTAACTATCTCCGTTGACAATGCGAAGATTCCCAACGAAGTAGCAGTTCCAATACCAAACCCGAGCGCCACGAGCCATGGCGCCGTAGAGGGCTTTTGTTTCATTACCAGATCATAAAGTCTATCATTCTCTGTCGTTTTAAGAATCATCATCTGCTCGTGACGCGATTCCCATGATTTTATCTCTATGTCCTTGTAATTTAACTGTAATTCATACCGCTGTTCTTGGAGATGAAGCTCGTATCCTATACGTAAGTCGCACTCAGCATCTTCAAACTTCTTATCAACTGCTATCTTTGCCGCGGCGGTTATAGAAAAGAAAACCCCATCAAAGGGAGCAGGTTCTCCTTTTTTCAAGGAGATGACATCATATGTCGACTGTTCCTCTGATGGGGCCTCTTCCCCCTCCCCAAAAGCGTAGGAAGGAAGTAAGAGATTAAAAATGATTACTAAAGATAATAGTTTTTTAGCCACGTTCTAATCCATATAGTTCTGCGAGTTCTTTTGCTAGCTTGTCGGGATCATTATAACTCTCATCAACAAGCTTTTTAAGCTCCTTTTTCTTGGAGGCGCTTAGCACTTCGTTGTGTTGGGCATACTCTTCTTCGAGAGCTTTTAAATTTTCATTATATGCATCGAGGGCTTTAATCTTTTCTTCACCTTCTTTCTTATGAGTGTCGTTAAGAATCTCTATTTCTTTCTTATAACTCTCACGCTGACCCTCAAAGGCGTCTATCACCGCAGTCATAAACGCAGCGTTTCTTGTCAGCGCATAAAGCAAAAGCCCCACCACTGACAATAATATCATTATTGGAAGCCATGCGTGCGTTTTGACCCATACCCACCCCTTTTTAAAGGCTGTTTTGATAGCCAGCCATTTCATTACTTAACTCCCTTTAATCTTGCCACGGTATCAACAACACCCTGTGTACCAATGTAAACTACTGTAATCATTGTCCAATCCGCGGATGCCAAATCAGCAAAGGCCAGCAACCCTGTTGCAGTTACCCACGCAAGAAGCTTGCGAGATACAACTTTATTTAATCCTTTGTCTAGTAAATGTTTCATATCTGTCTCCCTTCTATATAATTAGTAGACCGGAGTAAAGATGTGCCGAAACTTAAATTCAAATACCGCAAAACTATTAAGCTGGCAGAATTTGTGCATGCCGATCTAGAATTCCATGAGCACACTGCAAAAGATGCTAAGGAATCCTTTAAGGATGAAGTCTCTGTGCTTCTAGCCAAGCTAACTCCGGAGGAGCGCGAGTCGCTAAACAAGAAGCCCGAAGCTGTCGAGGGAGCCGCGGCGACCTCAGATATTCAAAACGATGAAATAGAAATAAACGAATGCTTTTCATTGGTACTCCATGAATCCGGTGAAGAAACACAAGAAATTAAAGATGCATCTAAAAAAAGAAAGAAGTCCGAAGAATTAAAAAAACTTTTCCGGCGCATTGCAGCAGAAACACATCCTGATAAAGTAGCTGCTAGCGGCTTTTCGGATAAGGAGGTTTCTAAAAAAGGGCGTATCTTTAAAAAAGCCCGGGAGGCATTCAACAATAACAACTGGTTTGTTTTACACTCTATCGCAATAGATTTAGATATTAAAATGCCTAAACCCTCCGAGCAGCAAATTCAATGGATAGAAGAAGATATCGTACAAGTGCGACAAAAAATAGGCAACATCCAAAATCTAACGGCGTGGCACTGGTATCATGGCAACGAGATGCAAAGAACTGCGGCTATGCGTCACTACTTCCAGCAAGTATACAACTTCACCCATCCTGAGTTTGGGTAGGCCTGAACTCCCAGCCAGCCCAGGAAGCTGTAAGTTGTGTGATGGCGGCCGATGCGCTAGCTTTGGTTTTATATCTTTCGCTTAGGCCCACCAGGGGGTGTTCCCCCCATTCAAACAAAATAGAGAATTGGTTTTCCAAATCCGCTGAATAAGTTCCTGGCTTCTTTCGTCTTTCTATAATATATTTTTTAGACTTCGACATGGGCGTAGTTTCCCTCTTTGTCGATTATTATTTGGGTGTCCACACAATCTTTTAAGCTGTCCAGGTGGGAGATTAAAACCACGGTCTTGAAAAATGATTTAATCAAATCAAGAATCCGGATGAACCCCTCCATATTATCTGCGTCCAATGCCGTTCCCGGCTCATCAAGAATGAAGACGTCGCCCTTTGGCAAGTTAGATACACTGAGCAGTGCGAGGCGTATGGCCATGGCGGCAATGGTCTTTTCTGCTCCGGAGCCCATTTCCAGTGGGCGCGGTTCGTGCTTGGGGTGTTTAATAAAAATGTTTAGTCGCTTTCCATCGTCCTCGAAGAAGGCCTCGAAGGAAACAATATTAGCCAGAACCTTTGCCACCTCTTCGTTAATCACCGGCAGCTGCTTCTTAATAATATCATATGCGATTCCGTTTGAGTGCATACAGCGCATATAAAGATCATAAGCCGCGTACTCTTGTTGAATATCTTTTAGTTCCTTCTGTTGTTCCATGAGGTTAGTTGCCTTTTGTTCGAGAGAACCCTTTAACTTATAATATTCAAGAATCATATTCTGGCATGTCTTTTGTTGTCCTACGAGGGTCGCCATGGCGTCAACTACTTCCTGTCGCTGGACTGCAAGGCACTCAAAATTTTCAATGTTCTCACGATTATCTTTATATTCTTCTATCTTTTCCGCTACAACCGTTAGTTCGCCCTGATAAGCTATAATCTTGTTCTTTTCTCTTGCATATAAAAGTTGTAAATCTTTAAGGCCACTTTCGTTTTCATTCCGGAGCAGCGTGAGGCGCAAGTATTCTTGTCGATCGGCAGCTACCTTGTCCGGATTCATATCTTCCAAGAACCTTTTAAGCTCCTTGGCCTCTTTAATACTTTCAAATATTTTATTATGAAGACCGGGCGCCTCCTCTTTGGCTATATGAGCATCGTGAATAAATTTACATTGTGGGTACTCACTACCGCATGGTACCTCGTTCAATAGCTTAAGCTTCGTCTTCTTATTGTTGAAATCTTTTTGCCAAGATCGGGCTTCTCTAATGGTGCCCTCCATCTCGTCTTGTTTAATGTCTATTAACTCTTGATCTCGCTCTATCTCTTCAATATCAAATGTTGCCAAACTGCTGTCTAGCTCTTCAATGGTGCGTTTATATTCTTGAATCTGTGGTCCTCGGTCGCGATTGGATTCCTCAGCAGTGGCCAGTTTTGACTTAAGTTCGGCTTTCTCTTTTTCTGCCTCAATAATATCTACCACTTCGTTGGGGATGGAGTCGATAGATTGATTTACCTCGGCCAGCTGGGATTCTTTTTCTTCTATCTCATCTTTGATTCTCTCGCAGCTTTCTTCTTGCTCCACAAGCTGCTGATTAGTTTTTTTAATTTCCTTGTTAACGACCAGGATATCCTCTTCAAAGTTGCGATCGCCCACCCTACGCAAGACGCCCTTCAAGTCGGCGCTGTCTTCCTTCGCCAGTCTATACTTTTTCTCAAATACTTCTAAATCTAAAAACTTAGCTAAGATCTCTTTGCGTCGCGTTGAACCTTCCTTAATAAAGGATAGTGAATCTAGCTGCGACGCCATGGACGTCAGAAGAAAATCTTCTATGGTACCAAAGTGTTTACGAATAGCGGCGTCTGTCTTCATTCTGGTGGTGTCATTAAGACTATGGTTCTCACTGAGTACTGGATCAAAATAGTCAAAATCCAAATCAGTCTTGGCTTCGTCGGTCACTTCACCTTTCAACTTCTTCACATATTTCTCAGAACGTCGATTGATAGTATATACTTTATCTCCTATTTGAAGCTCTACCTTAGCAGAGCAAGCAGATTTGTGCTGGTTGATCACATTAAGATTCTTACGTTCATTTTTGGATGTCGTGTTGAACATTGTATAAAGGAGTCCGTCGATAATACTTGACTTTCCGGAGAAATTCTTTCCAAAGATTCCTACAATACCATTTAGCTTTTCAAAATCAACCCTGTTGTTCTCTCCATAGTTAAACAGATTGTCCCACTCAAAGTTGTTAAGCTTCCAGTTGATATTTCTGGCCACATCCTCTGTCGCCTCAGCCATCTTGTTGTACTTCTGATTTAGGCCGTTAACACGTTCCATCATTTCTGGGCCGGCCTCGTAGTCTTTAAGATATTCCTTCATCAATCTTTCTTGCACAGAAATATCTCGGAGATTTTCCTTAAAGAACTCCGGGCCACCAGCATCGATGGACCCCCTCTGTCCCGCGGCCCGATTAAGAAATGTAATACTTTCAGGCCTAAATCGATGCTTGGCCACCTCTACGGCGCGCTTCATAACGTTCAATGGAAGGTTGTTGTTGCTCACAAGCCGTACACGGGCCCCAGAGGGCACCGTAGTGCCTCGGGGCATCCTACCCTTCGGAGTGAGTTCAATGGTCACGAAAGGCTTAGGGTTGGGCAGCTTGATGTGTTTCACACTGAACTCATCCTTGCTTTCTATCTCCCATATCAGAAAGCCCTTATCGTTGGTCTCTCCGTGGTTCTGCTGCACGATCGATCCGCAGTAACGGACGCGTCCTTCGTGGTCTAGAATTTGATTAGTCTTGTGAATATCCCCGAGCATAGCATAGTCGTGCCCACCAAAAATAGACACATCATGATCGCCATGTTCCATAGTCCAGCCGACGTCTGTTTGGACACCAGCGATTGACCCATGATATACTGCGATGTTAATCTTGGTTGGGTCTGACGGCTCTACCCAATTTTCTTCATCGAATATAGAAAGGACGTTCATCGTCAAATCTATATCCATTTCGACTTCACCTGAGTTCTTTAATAGATGAAGATGGGGGTGTTGCAGTGCTTCAACGATTGGTGTAATCGCATCTTGTCGCGATGAGTTGCGTAGGTTGCCATCATGATTTCCTAGAATCAAATAGGTCGGCGCTATATCCGCAAGGGTGGATAAGAACTTCGAACACATTTCAACAAACTCTGGTGATATTTGTGTCTTTGTGTGGGCGATGTCGCCACCAATGTAGATAAAATCTACCTCCTCCTCTCGTAGGGACTCATACATTAGCTCGAATACCTTCCGATATTCGTAATGATATTTTAGATTTTTAATATGGACATCTGCGCAGTGCGCAATTTTATACATTCATTGTTTCCTTTTAAGCCAGTATGGTGCGTTGAAGTAGTTCTTCGAAGTTCATTCGAGTAGCATTGTTTTTTCTGTTCTCGAACTCTTCCTTCGGCATCTCTCCAAGATCTTTATACGGTTCTATTTCTATCTTATACAATTCTACATCATATGTCAAGAGGTTTTTTATAATTTCGAGTGCTTTTCTTTCTGCGTCGGGGTCGAGCGCAACATATACCGCCGCGTCCTTCTGTACAATTTTTCGGAAGAGGTGTGAATCCACACGCAGAGTAGACCCCAACAAAGGAATACTATTGCGCCCAGCCACAACGGCATCAAATACACCCTCCACCAAGATTATATCCGAGGTCCAGTCAATAGAAAGATCATTAAACACAACATCTCTGTCGACAGGTGGGTTTTTATATTTTGGATAACCCCCGCTATACGTGCGGGAAATAAAGTAATCAACATTTCCATTTTCATTAAACGAAGGAATGATGATTCGATTTTCGTATTCTCCTGTTGAACAGTATCCTATCTTCCACCAAATAATGTCTTTCTTCGTTATACCCCTCTCCTTTAAATACTTCCTCGCCATAAAACCTGTGGGGGGCATATCTTTATTTGCCAAAGAAATGTACTCTTTGGGAAGGGGGACGATCTGTTCGGGCTTATTCTTCTTCTCAAAATGTTCCAGGAGATCCCAGCGATCTAGGTCGTTGTAATCTACTTCGTTGTCCAGCCTTAACCAGTTTTGGCGATGTTTATACTCTCCATATTTTCTAATAACATGATAGAGATTGCGACCCCTAGTATCGCAGACCCAACACTTGTATACATTTTTGGCTAGGTTGACTGAGAATTTAGGCTTATGATGATTACAGTACGGACAATTAAAAAGATATTCCCCGTTAGTTCTACGGCATGAACCTAGAATTTCTCTTAGGATGAAGAGTTTTTGTTCTTCCATAAAGTGTGTCCTGCACGGGCCATAACTATACTATCGGCCCTATCATAATAACCCGGCTTTGGATTACCATGCTTTGTATATTCTACCTCAAATGCAGGCATCTTGTCAAGGAGAAACTTTAAAACTTCTTCCTTCGCTTTGGTTCCGCGCGGAATCTTAATCTCATTTAACTTCCGCGCTTGGCTCGCTCCCATATATTGTGGGTCCATATGAAACGTATCCCTAATAGCAAGCGACGCCATTCCATTAAATCGTTGAAGAAGCGCCATCGTTTTTCCACTTGAACCGCCGCTATTAAAAAACACGAACGGTTCCTCGATCCATATCTCTCTAACTGCTACTTGTAAAAATCTTGCGTTTCCTAGGAACTCGCGGAATTTATCTATCTTTGCAAAGAGGCCTTTCTCTTTTCGAAGGTCGCAATGTTCACAAAATATTATTTCTCCGTGCGCACTAATGCACGACACACCAATAATGCTTGTGCTAATATCAAATCCTAAAAACATTAAATATCTAATTTAAGCTTAAACGTAAAATTTCTATCTTCGGTCTTCTTGACCGGATTGGCCAAGCTAGCAATTCCAATTAAATTCTTTTGTTCGTCATATATGCCGATCTTGGTAATATATGTCGTCTTCTTAAAACTCCCTGTGGGTGTATTATACGACGAACTGACAGTATTTTTAATGGGAAGCTCATCATTTTCTATATATCCCCTCGATCCAGTCGTGGTCAAGCGTGGCTTATTATATTCTACAAAGGTAGGATTGTTGGAATGATTCAGATTATTCTTCTTAGCGTGGGCCATCATTGTTAAAACGGGAGTCTTTGTGGTGCCCTGGAATCTCAAATAATAGCTTGAAGATGGAGTGGTGATGGCCCCTACTGGTTGCCAGCCGTCCAACTCTCTGTCCGACTTGCTAGATCCGGATGTAATCCCTTGGGCAAAATATGTCCATCTTGGATTGTCGCTTCCTGAGCCTGCGTAGTTTTCTTGTACTCCATCGCCCGGGTCTACTGCCAGTCCGGTAGCTTCAAGCGACCAGGAGCCAGTTAATACTATGAAGCCTTCATTATATAATACAACTCCTGCTACACTTCCGGTGCCCACACTTCCAGTCGGGCCCACCTGTATTAGTTCTCCATTGCGACGTAAATCTTTGAGCTCTCCAACCAAAGTACCGCTGACGTAAGTCCTTAGATTTACAGAGCCTTTTTTAATTGCTGACCCATAGAAGATGGAGGGAACGGACAAGAGCCCCACCGGAACTGTCGTGGCTCCGGGCCCGAGAGTCCTATAACCATCTATACTCGGTAAATTGGGCGCCGGCAACTGACTGGAAGAATAGGCAAAGTGAGGACTAAGGTTCTTATATGAATTCATTGCTGTTTGCAATGCAAAAAGATGCGATACGGCTCCATTATTCTCAACGGTATAGCCGCCGCCCGTCCCTTCGCTAACGTCTGCCAGCTTATAACGGGCTGCTGCGCCTGCTCCATATCCCTCATAAAACTCTTTTGAGATAGACGCCGTCAAAGGATAAGAGTTGGCCATAATGGCGCCGACGGTTGTTGCATTAAAACTAGCTAGCCCGACTGTGCTGAACCCTAGTCTGTCTCCGTTTTTAACAACGAAGGGCTCTATGCGGGGGTTTAATCCGGTATAGTCATCCTGTGGGCCCGCACCTTGGAGTACAGTGCCGGCGGCCAGTTGGGCGGGCAAATTCCTCACCCAATCTTCGAAAGGAGGAAGTGCGGCGGCCGTAGTGCTCGTAAGACCGCTGTTGCCGTTGCGATCTACGTTTTCTTCATAAAGCGAAAGATAGCCCGGGCGGCCGGCGCTAGCAGTTGGCGAATAGAGAGGTACCGCAGGCATCGTTCCGGCGCTTCCGCGCGCACCACCGCCAGCTGTCGGAGATTCTAAATTATAATATGCTATGCCTTCATAAATATAGAATTGTACTTCGGGATAGGATTTGACGCTGTTTACAAAGACATCGTTGTTTTCAAATTTAAAAATGTAGGACATAATTATCTACCTTTTTAATTAGGTAGAATATTAATAATCCAGCCTGACCCTAAGAGTAAACTCATCGTTTGGCGTTTTCTTCAAAGGCTCGGATACCTTCGCAGTGGCCAACAGTTCGTTGTCGGATGAATACAGGCCAATGGTAGTAATATACGATACCGGCAAATCCGTAGTGTTATTTTTAACAACAAGCTTGCTCGCCGAAAGATAGGTGGGATTGGCTGAATAATTAAATTCATTGTTGTTGGCTCGACAGAAATAAATCGTTGAGTTTAGTTCAGTCGTGTTGTTAAAGGAGACGTTGACTAATCTGTTTCTAAGACCGTCGGCCGAACCACTGATAGCGGCGCCCGTCAGAGCGCTCTTAACTGTAACAAATTCCGTGCCCGGGAAAGTCTTGTCATACGGCCCAAACATAGTAGCGCCATCAAATACCGACGATGTCAGAACAACAATGCCGGCCTGATAATATATTAAGCCAACGGATGCGTCTGTGGTCGTGTTATATAAAAGACCATATTCGCCGGCCGGTGAATTCACCTTATAATTGCTTAGGGCGTTCGTATCCTGAAAAGTAAACTTGCCGGTTAGGGCGGCCGCGGCCATCGTGCCACTAGTCATCAGGGTCATCGAGAAACTTTCTTTCTTGATTTCATCCTTGCTCAAAAGGCGCGCAAAGTTGATAAAGAATACCTCTTGTAACTTAGTGCCCCCCGTCAAGTCGCCATCCCTATCGAACTCACGAATTGACCCACTAATGTCATAGCCCACAAGAATCTGAGACATTTCATTATACATGTTGATCTTTTTAACCTGCTGTGGTTCATCAGTGTCCGTAGGACTAGAAGCAGAAAGGCCCGAATTCGGAGAGAACCCGACCGTTAGATCAAAAACATGGTTTGCAGAAGAACTTAAATAAGGATAATCATAAACTGCCTGCCACATACCATGGGTGAAGTTCTTGATATTACTATCAGCATAAGTTCCTGAGACTATTGTTCCCGTAAGTGGAATTGCCTCATGAAGCATCGATCGCGTTGCGACCGCATCATTGTTCATCAGTGTCTTAAAAGTAGTAGCCATGTTTTTATCCTATTTCCTATATTTGTTTCACGTACCGGATAGGAAGATCAATTCTATATCCTGTTGTAACACCAACCACTGACAACATAGTGTCAATAAACCTATACGTTTGGCCCGCGGTCGAGGCGTCCATGGACCCAATCGCTTCTGTACCAGCGGTTCCCAAAGTATTAAAGAGGTAATCGTTTGTCTTCAACGAGGTAGATGAGCCTAGACGAAACTCCACCTTGGTGCCCTGGGGGCCGGCGATGGGGGTGCCATTGCCCTCGGGATCGTTTAAGTTAGTCACAAAGGCACTATCAGTATTAACCGTTAAATAATAAGTAGCAATGTTATCATCATCAATAAAACTAACTGTTGCGGGACTATTGGCGGTTGAGGAAAAAAGAGTTCCGAGCCTGTTATCTGCTTCAATTAAATATTGAGTTTCCAATAATTCCGGGTCTAGCGTTAGTTCTCTGGAAATCTCATTGGTATCGAGACCCTGGTCAACCCTAAGAAAGGCGCCGCCGCCTTGCAATTGATTACCGTCCTGGACGCCAGCGGGTAGTGTGTTGGCGGTCTTAACGGTATCTACTGTATTTTTGTCTGCCAGTACAATATAAGTTTGAGCGCCCGAAGACAATACAAACTGTTCGGCCGAAGTACCGCCGATGGTGTTTTGTTCAATTACGGGCAGAAATAAAAGGTCGGTGCGCGCGATGCTCATAAGTTTGGATTTGAGAGAAGAAGCATTATTGGTAAACGCTTCAAGAACGGGGGTCTGCAATATTTGCAGATCGTAATACGCCGAGCCGCTCGCATTATTCTTATCATACAAAGTATAATTGATTTCGTCGTCGCCAAAAGCGAATTTAGTAATTTTAAAACTACCGTCCCCTTTCGCTAAACGCATTCGACCTGTGTCTGTCAAAACAGCGTCTAAAATAATATCACCCGAGTTGTCTAAAAATGCCATAGTTATGAATCCTTCTTCTTAATTAGTCTTTAATATCAAATAAATCCTTGATACTTCAATCTTGTTCGTGCGGGTTGGCAATAGCATTTTCTATAAATCGCACATTCAAATCAAGTTTCTTTCCTGTCTGTTTAGATGATACCCTAATTTTGAACACTTTTTCATCAGTTGTTAATAAACTTCCCACCGAAGTTGTTGACGCAGGCGACCATATTCCTTCCACCTGCGTGTTAAGAATCGGAGAGGGCGGGGGCGCCTCGGGGCCCTGCATTGTTGAATCTATACCGGTTGTATTGACTGCCTGCTGTGGAAATGCCGCGTCTATTTGCAGCAACTTGCGCAACGGCTTGGTGGTGGTCGTCGTCGCGACGGCCGGCGACATATGAACTATGTTCACAATAGGATAAATGCGCCCATTGTCATCCACTAGTTCAATTTCATAAACCGGTGTCGGCGTTGAGAGTTGTCCATGAGGGTCTACGCTTCTAAAAGTATAATAATATTTTTTATTAGGAACAATGGTTGTATCATCATAGGCATACTCAGTTGCCATCGAGCCCTCGGGAGTAATCGCCTTGGGCATAGCCAACAAAGCTCCTTCAAAGTCACGATATGAAGCTGGTTTCGTATCAATCCGATATATCTCAAATGAAACTGTCTCAATATTATCAGTAGCAAATAGTATAGGGGCCCCTAGGGGTATAGACTGAGCAATGCGCATATTATTATATTTGTTAAGGTCATCGGGATTAATGATGAGGCTATCGGGATTTATGGCATAACTTCCTTCCTGTCGCTGAATCAAAAATCTTATTTTATCATTAATTGCTCTAAAAGGCACGACTTCGATTTCCGGCATCGGAGGTGGCAGATCGGCAATCATCATGATTCCAAGATCGATGTACGGCTCTTCAATAATTTGTACCGATGGCCATTTGTTCATACGTGCAGATGTGCCGGCACTCACGAGAAGATTCTCGCGGTAGTCCTCGGCATCGGACAACTTCTGACCACCAGTGTTATCTTCATTATTATAGTTATATTGATCCCCGATTACTAGCGTATAAGCATATACTCTATAAGCATATTTGTGGCCATATTTCACCTGTGTGTCATAATAACTAATTTCGGTGCGAGCGCCGACGCCAGAAATTTCAGCCGAATTTGGAAAATAAAGATTCTGAATCGGCTCGGGGTCGATGTCGTTGGTTTGGAGATCTACCTTGTGTTTGCACACTTTGAAAGCTATGATCTCGCTGTAAGCTAGCTTGCCATTAAATATTTCTTCTGCGCTGCGTTGTTTGATTTCAATAAGATCTCCTAGCTTTTTAATTAATGCGTCAAAGCCGAGGGAATCGATCACCATCTCGCCGGCGGAGATAGCCTCCTCGCGGGAGACCTGGTTAGAACCTCCCATGGGAGGAGTAATGTTTATATTTTGGTTTCCAACAAACAATCCCTTTCCGAAAGCCAAAGCAGCGTCAGGATGAGCCCACTGTCCTACTTCCGGATTGGGCGCGACGGTTATTGAGGTGTCTGAACCTCTTAACTGGGTAGTGTACGATAACATTAGTGGTACATCGATCGTCCTAAGCAGGTAGGGTCCATCACTGTACTTCCGCGGTTCTACATAACCACCGGCGGCGACGGCATTGGCACGCAAGCTTGCACCAGCTTGGCCGGCCGGGGCTGAGTATGTAGCTCCTCCCGGATTTGAGGACTCCCCCACAACACCGGTGTATTGACTGCCGAATGCTATTTCACCGCCAAAGCCAGTACCCCGATATGAATCTTCTGCCCATTCAAAACCATAATATATTTCTCCAGCATCTACATCGTCTATTTTTGCGCACATCGGATAGAAGTGCTGAAAGATAGAGCCGGGACTTGCTGCGCCGGCGACTGGTGCCTCAAAGCTGCCGCCGGCCGGCACTACGCTAGCAAAGGTTTCACCATTCGTAGGAAGAGACGGAGACCCGGGATTGAAGTAACCACCAGCGATGTTTGCAAGCATTATATTGTGAAGAAGGTAGTCAATCATTTCAGGGGGCGTGATGTTGATCGTTTGATAACTCGGCACCATAAAGTCTTGGGGTTCCACATTGAGACTTATGCCCGAGCCTCTTCTTGCTATATTGGTATCAAATTTAACATTAATATTATAAGGCATGTTGGAAGGCACGGCGGCCGTAAATAGCGCACTAGTGGCACTGGGAGCATATGAATTGAATTTATGAGTCATAAAGTTCTGCGAAAAACCTATGTGAGAATTGCGGGCCACAGTATTGGCCTTTGCGCCGGCACCAAAACTTTTAATGCCAGCTGCAAATTTCTTAAGATAGGGTGTCTTGGCTCGGCGCCACGCGGGGCCAGATGAAAACGTATAAGGAACATTAGATATTTGAGGAAGATTCTGTGGTAAAAAATCTTCCTCAAAAGTACTCAAATCACTGTATAGCCCGTACAGAGTATTGCTTAATAATTGCGTATTATGTAGGGTCGCTGCCAGAACTGCTTGATTATAGGCTATCATTGCTGCTGTGTAGGCAGTATATTCTACTTGAAATGCTGCCTCGCCGGTGGTGGCTTCGCTGCTGATAGTCCGCTGGGCACTTATATAATCGGCCAGCTCGAGAGCAGTTGTATTGACGTTTACCCCCATCGCTGTTAGAACTTGTACATAGCTGGTCAAACGTGCATCCGCATGATCATATACATATGTAGCAGCTGCCTGGTGTACGGGTAGCGCCTCTGGGCGATCGCCGGAGTCGGCCCGGGTGCGTAATCTGTCCGCCTGGGCGGGGTCCAGAAGCATTTGTTGTGTAACCGTGAACTCGTTGCCGCTAGGTGCGAGAGGCTGTCCGGTAAAGGGGTCGATTCCAATGGCGCGTGTGGCGGCTAGTATGTCGCCAGCGCTTCCTACGATCATGGCATTGGACGCCTGGGCCCACTGATTCGCAGGATCGGCATTGTACAGGGCAGCCAAAGCTTCGTCGAGGATGATAATTATAAACTCTTCATAGGCTTCGGTGTCTGCTAAGAAATCGTCTGCTTCTTGTGAGCCAGGGGCGAAGCCTAGGCGCTGTTCTATGTGGTAGCCGTACCACGGAGCTCCTGCGGGTACTGCTGCGGGCGGCGGTGGCGGCGGAGGAGCCGGCTCTCCGTACGTAACGAAAATATGTTCAACCACGCGAGGGATTTTCGATAGTATGTTTCCGGCGGCATCTCTTTGCGGCGGAGTGTTGGTCACTAAATCATTGAGGGTGTGGACGAGGGCCCGTCGAGCCGGCTCGGTGGCGCTCGGGCCGGTGGCATTAGTTATTATCTGTTGGATGATCTGTACCGTGGTGATCGCAGACTCGGCGTCGGTGAGACCCTGGATGGTCTGCTCGGCCTGAGAAACAATGGAGAGGAACGAGGCTGCTCGAACGGGGGCTGTGGGCGCGACAGGGGCCGCATCATCGGCCTGAGTGGGATTGTAGCCAATTGCTTCCTGCAAAATGTACGTATTAGGAAGTTGTCTCTCGTCCACCTCTATGCCGTCGATAGCTTCATCATATCCCGCAGCTGCGAAATAGTAGTTGGACGTCAGAGACGCAACCTTAACCGGAGTAGAGGTATTGTTGGCCACCGGGGAGGAAGCGAAGTAAGGAGTAAAAATTTCATGTGCATGATCATAATAGATCCGGTTTAATACTCCGGGGCCTTGCGCTTCGTCTTTTGTTCCCAAAATTCCTTCAAAGGACAACGCCGTCGCGCTGAGGCTGGAACCGTCGCCGGCTGAGCTCTCAGCAGAGCGCTGACCCATTAGATACATAGCCATAACAGGGTCATCAAAGGTGCGAAGCTCGTCGTTGGGGTGCATGGCCATATGATCAGATCCGTAGGTCCAGGCCAACCCGGATTCGGTTCGGTTGATCGAGCCCCCCATCGCGCTAATACTAAAAGATTGTATGGCGGCCTGGAAGGGTGCATCACCGGGAAGTCCGGACGAGTACATGGCGTAGCCGTGGCTAGGTGAGTGTGTGCCGGCAGGCCATGGGAGCGATTTTCCTAGAAGCTGATAAGATAAAGCCTGAGCTGTTGCTCCCCAGGCGCAGGCGGCTAAGTCCTCAATATCCATGACGTCAGCTGAGGCTTGGATGGTGGCGCTATCGAAACTTGTCACACACGGGATAAGAGCGTTGCCCTCAAAGGCCCAGGCGTCGGTAGTAT
>Ga0233437_1003323_pt1 | contig 21422 bp, 20 predicted proteins | sample SI_122_August201_FD_182714 | JGI IMG/M metagenome (GOLD analysis project Ga0233437, IMG submission 182714) | Seawater microbial communities from Saanich Inlet, British Columbia, Canada - SI_122_August2016_200_MG | ecosystem: Environmental > Aquatic > Marine > Inlet | place: Canada: British...
GACACCCAAGAGTAAATGTACTTCAGCCAGGTGCTGGAGTTGGTGGTCATTGTATAGCTGTTGATCCTTGGTTTATTGTTCATGCAGGTGGAGATGATGCTAAGATTATAAGAACAGCACGAGAAGTAAATACATATAAAACAGAGTGGACAATAGAGAAGATTAAAAATGAAGCTTTAGTTTTTGAAAAAGAAAATGGAAGAAAAGCAAAAATTGCTTGTATGGGATTGGCTTTTAAACCAAATATTGATGACCTTAGAGAATCACCTGCTTTATATATAACTAAAAGACTTATATCTGATGGATTAGAAGTATTAGCTGTTGAGCCAAATATAGATAGTTATAAAGATTTTGAAATAGTTAATTATCAAAAAGCTTTAGAAGATGCTGATATAGTGACTTTTCTTGTAGGACATGACGAGTTTAAAGGATTAGAAATAAAAACAAATTTAGATTTTTGTGGGGTATTGAAATGAAATTAACGAATGGTTTAATTTATGAATAATATTAAAATATTAGACTGCACATTGAGAGATGGAGGATATATAAACAATTGGGAGTTTACAGACTTGCAAATCAATAAGATATTAAATTCTTTAAGTAAATCAAAAATTGATATAATAGAGTGTGGATACCTAAATAACAAAAAAGGTAAAATAGAAAATAGTACACTTTTTGATTCAACAAAAACAGCAGATAAATTTATCAAAAATATTAAAGGACAACAAAAAGTCGTGATGATAAATTTTGGTGATTATGATGCTAACTTATTACCAAATTGCAAAGATACATTAATAGATGGGATAAGACTTGCATTTCATAAAAAAGACTTAGATGATGCTTTAGAAACTGCCAATACTATTGTAAAAAAGGGTTATAAAGTATACTTTCAGCCAATGGTTACAAAAAACTATACTGACTTAGAATTTTTATCTTTAATAGAAAATGTAAATAAAACAGATGTATATTCTTTTTATATTGTTGATAGTTTTGGTTCTATGGAACTTGAAGAGTTCCAACGATACATGATACTCGCAGATAATAATTTAAGTTCAAATATCAACTTAGGTTATCATTCACACAATAATATGCAACTAGCTTTTTCTAATGCTATTAATATGTGTAAATTCAATTTTAAAAGAGATATAATAATTGATTCAAGTATATATGGAGTAGGAAGAGGTGCAGGAAATCTAAATACTGAACTTATTACAGGATATTTAAACAACACACTTAAAACATCTTATGACATCATCCCACTTCTTGAAGTTATTGATGAATTTTTAAGTGACCTTATAAAAGAAAAACCATGGGGATTTTCACCTGCTCAATATCTATCTGCATCTTTTAATTGTCATCCAAATTATGCTACACATCTTATAAATAAAAATACAAACCATATAGTTGGTGTAAAAAAAATACTTGAGCAAATACCAAAAGATAAAACTTTATCTTTTGACAAAGAGTTAATAGAAGAACTATATATAAAGTCTTTACTAGAAAATAAATCTCTTGTAAATGATAGATTTAATTTTAACAAAAATAAAAATATACTTCTTGTAGCTTCAGGTAAAAGTGTAGAAGAGTATGCACACATAATTGATGAAAAAAAAGAAGATGATTATATAATCATAGCATTAAATCATATTCCAAATTTTTCTTGTGATTATTACTTTTTCTCAAATCAAAAAAGGTTTGATGAATTTAGCAAAAATCTTGAACAAAATAAAATCATAATAACTAGTAATATAGATACAAATACAAATATTCCAGTAGTTTTAGAGTTTTCAAAACTAGCGTTTATTGATGATAATTTTATAAAAAATGTAGCAATCGTAGCTATAAATTTTTTGATCTTACAAGGTATAAAAAAAGTTGAAATAGTTGGACTTGATGGTTACAAAATAAATAGTAAAAATTATCACTATAAAGAGACAAATATTATACATGATAATACAACTCTTATAGAAGAAAATAATACTATTGCAAAAGCTTTAAAATCATTGGAAAAGAACATAGTTATAGAACTGCTAACACCTTCAGAATTTAAAAAAGATATAGCCTTACGAATACTAGGTGTTATACCAGCAAGATATAAATCAAGTAGATTTGAAGGGAAACCTTTGTGTATTATAAAAGATATACCAATGATAAAAAGGACTTATACTCAAGCTTTAAAGTCAAGACTTCTAACAAAACTTGTTGTTGCAACTGATAGTAAAAAAATACAAGACTATTGTATAAATGAAAATATACCTGTAGTGATGACAAGTGAAAGTTGCTTAACAGGGACAGATAGAATAGCCCAAGTTGCAAAAGAAAATCACTATGATTTATATGTAAATATACAAGGGGATGAGCCTGTAATAGATCCTATTAGTATTGATGAAGTTGTTAGTGACTACAAAACTTATGGGGATGAATATGTTGCTTATAATTTATACAAAAAAATATCTTCTAGTGATGAGATAAGTGCAGATACTATTATAAAAACAATTGTTAATGAAAAAGATGAACTTATATATATGTCAAGGTTAGGAGTTCCTTTTAATAAATCTGATAAACAACCTACTTTTAAAAAACAAGTATGTGTGTATGGGTTTACAAAAAAAGCATTAGAAGTTTTTTCAAGTAGAGACAAAACATTAAATGAACTACATGAAGATATAGAAATACTTAGATTCATAGATATGGGGTATAAAGTAAAGATGAAAGAAACAACTGTTGATTCTATAGCTGTTGATATTCCAGATGATGTTAAAAAAGTTGAACAGTTTTTAGATAAGAATGGATTGATATAATGACAATAAAAAATATAATTTTTGACTTTGATGGTGTTATTCTTGATAGTATGCCTATAAGAGATTTTGGTTTTAGAGAGATATTTAAAGAGTTTTCAGAAGATTTGGTAGAAAAATTTTTACAATACCATAGGTACAATGGTGGGATTTCTAGATATATAAAAATAAGATATTTTTATGAAGAATTACTAAATCAAAATATAACAGAAGATAAAGTTAACAAGTTAGCAGAAAAGTTTTCAACAATTATGAAAAAAGAACTTATAAATAAAAAGTATCTTATAAATCAAAGTGTTGACTTTATAAAAAACAATCACAAACATTATAAGCTTCATATAGCTTCAGGTTCTGATCAAATAGAACTTAGATACCTATGTAAAGAACTTGGATTAAGTGAATATTTTTTATCTATACATGGTTCACCTACTCATAAAAATGATTTAGTAAAAGGTATACTAGAATCGAATAGTTATAATACAAATGAAACTATTTTAATAGGTGATAGTATAAATGATTATGAGGCTTCTCATGCTAACGATATAAACTTTTATGGGTACAATAATAAAAAGTTAAAATCGTGTTCTAAAATTTATCTAAATGATTATAAGGAGTTATCCTGAAAACTATTATTACTGATCTCATAACAATAAAGCTAATTGATGTAAGTAATTATGATAAAATATATCTTATCGGATATGGCAAAGATAGTATTGATGATTTACAAAATATAGAATTAAATAATTCAAATATTGAAGTATTACTTCCTACTTCCAATTTTGATATAGCATATAAATTAATAAATAAATATGTAGCTTCATTAGTAAATGATAATCTAGAGTTATTGGGTTTATTCAAATTATGCAAACCAGATTTATTTAATTTAGGTATGATTATGATTGCATTGGGTAAAGCAGAATTTGAGTATAAAATATCAACACAATATGATGAGGATTTAATAGATTTAGATATTATAAAAAAAAAAGATCTACTTGCGAATACAAAAGTTAAAGATAAATATAAAATAAATCTTATCAAGCAAATAATAATGCTATTAGCTATCTATTTTAAAGCAATCTTTATGTATTTTAAAAGTTTATTTATTAAACCTAAAATAAGCAAAAAACTATTCTTAGATTATTATAATAAAAGAATTCTTGGTCATTTTGAAAATGATTCAGATAGTTTACTAATAGACTTAAATAAATTTGGCAAAATCATTAACTTTTTTGGTTTAAAAACTTTTTTTAGTCAACAATTAAAAATGTTGATATTAAGTTTTAAATATAAAATTTTACATAATACGATTGCAAAACAATCATATTATATATTAAAAATAATATCACTTACAAGTTACTATAAGCCAAATGTTATAATAGGAGCATTAGATTCTTCAGCTGTTTCAGACATATATTCAATTATATTGAAGAAATATGGTATAAAGTTTGGATGTTATTCCCATGGTTATAATTATGAATTTAGAACGGAATATATTTATATACCGTTTGATTTTTACTTTGTATGGTCTAATGCACATCTAAAACAAATAGAAGCTGGATGTCATATAAAAAGTGATTGTACATTTTATATTACTGGATCACCATTTTATAATAAAGTAAACTTTGAAGATTTACAAAAGGATTTTAAAAATAATACACTATATGATATTTTAGTAATTGGAGAATATTACTATGATGATTATTCAGCACAACCTTTTAATTCTAGAGCTACAAAAAAATTAGCAAATGTACTTAATAAATATACAGATAAATATAAAATTTGTATAAGACCAAGAATGAAAGATGAATATTATGAGGATATGTACAAAATATTAAAAAATAATGTTTCGTATTCACTACCAGCCAATCAAGACAATCTAACAAATTCATTATTCAATGATATTCAAAATAGTAAAATAATTATTAGTACTTTTTCTGGTGGTATTCATGATGCTTTATTATTGCATAAACCTGTAATTCAAACCAATTTTATAGGCATAAAAGAACCAAAAGAATTTGATGTTAATCATGCTGTTTATTATACAGATACTTCACGAAAATTAGAAAGTATGATAGAGAAAATTTTTAATAAAAAATTAGACATTTTAGATTATGATAAAAATAATAAATATTATATTAATAGTGGTAAATTTAATATAGATAAAGCAAGAGAAATTATAGATGAGCATATTTAAAACTATTAAACTTCATGCACTAAAATACTTAACAGGCTCAGTCATAGCTAGTGGAACAGCATTGTTAATGATGAAGTATTATACATTTGTATTTACTCCTGCTGAGTTTGGAATACTTGCAATGTATCTTATATTGTTTAAATATATTACTTCATTGGTCTCTTTAAACCTTGATAGTGGTAGTACTAGATTTTATTTTGATTATAGAGAGACAAGAAGAGATGAGTATCTTAGTACTATGTTTTGGTTCATTACGGGAATTGCTATTGTAGTTTTAATTTTAGGCTTGATATTCATGAATCAAATATCAAATTGGATTTCTCCTAATAGTGAGATAATCTATTTAGTAACTTTATTTACTGGTGTAGGTGCTGTTTATGTAAGCTATTTGACTCGTATATTATACAATGAACAGAAATCAACTTCAGTTTTAAAACATACAGTATTTCAAACATTTATTAATCATGCTTCATCTGTGCTTTTTATATCAGTTTTTCATACTGGTATTTTTGGTCGTATGAGCGGACAAGGATTAGGTTATATTTTAAATATATTTACACTTATACGAGAGTTTTCAAAAGAAAATTTATTTAAAATAAAACTAACTTTCAATAAAGCTATGGCAAAAGAAACATTTATGCTGGCACTACCTAGTATGATATCTATGCTTTTGGGTGTAGTATTTATATATGCAGATAGATTCTTCTTGAAGCATTATTTAGGTGATAGTGCTGTTGGTATTTATACCTTAGGTTATATGTTGGGTCAGGGTTTGTCTATGGTGTATGAAGCTATATCGCAAGCTATTTTACCAAAAGTATATAGAGATATGAATACAGACTATGAAAAAGCAAAAGATGAATTAGAACACTTTTCATATAGGTATTATATAGGTTTAGTTATAATTACAATCTTAATATCAACATTAAGCCCTATAATAGTTTCTGTTTTTTCAAATGACAACTATAGTGAAGCAGCATCTGTGATGCCATTTATAATGGCTGGTTTTATGATGGGTGGATTTTATAAGATTCCATCATTGGTTTTAGGATTTCATAAAGTTGTTTGGTTCTATCCATTTTTAGCGATTTTTGCATTTGGAACTAATGCTTTACTTAATTGGTGGTTGATTCCTATTTATGGGATGGTTGGTAGTGCATTTGCTAGTTTTATTGGTTTATTTATTTATTCATTTGTTATGCAAGCTGTGAGTTTTAAATTTTTCGCAAGACAATATGCCATAATTAATATATTAATATATACAATAATATGTATTACGAGTATAATAATTTTTAAAGGAATGATATGAAATATTTAATATTACTAACGCCTATGTTCATAAGACGATTAATTAAATATATTAAGTATAGGATAAAATATAAAAATACAAAAATAGATTCTACATGCGGTATTAATAATAATGTTGAATTAGACAATAAAGTTGTTTTATCTAAAGATTGTAGAATAAATAATAATGTATCAATAGGTTATATGTCTCATATAAACCACAACACAGTAGTCGATAGTGGAAGAATAGGAAAGTTTTGTTCAATCGGCCCATTTTGTCATATTGGTGCGGGATTACATTCTATGGATCATCTTAGCACTTCTCATTATCTTCAATCAGAGATAAACAGTAATTTTAATTTTGATTCGTTTTATTCTCCACCAACTATTGGTCATGATGTTTGGATTGGAAGCCATGTGACGATAATGCAAGAAGTCAAAGTAGGAGATGGTGTAATAATAGGAGCAGGAAGCGTTGTAACTAAAAGTATTCCAGATTACTCAATTGCTGTAGGAAATCCAGCAAAAGTTATAAAAAGAAGATTTGATGATATGACTATAGAAAGACTTCAAAAGTTAGAATGGTGGAATACAGAGTTGGATTGTTTAAAAGAATTATTTTTATTAAAAGATAAATTTAAAGAAGGGTTGAAATGATTTGGTTTTTAACAAGATCACTTTATCCATATCAAAAAACGGGCGGTGGGCAAATTAGATTAGGACAAGTAGATGCTTTAAAAAGTTTAGGATGGGACATAACTGTTGTAATGCCAAATTATAAAGACAAAAGTATAAATATTGTACGTAATGTTACGCAAGTTCCTTTTCTTAAAAATCAAAGAATTTCATCAATACTAGAAAGAATTGGTATTTATGAAGATTATTTAGACACATGGGTAGATACTACTTTTGACTACTTAAAAAGTAAAATTAAAAAAGAAGATATAATTTTTTCTACTAGTGGAGGTGAGCTTGGAATGATAAAGCTTGGATCAGTTTTAAAGAATGAAATAGGTTGTAAGTTAGTTATAAATTTTCATGATCCTCTCGTCTATAGTTTAGTTAATGGATTAAAGCTTGATAATAAGTTTCATGTAAATAGAGAGGAACAAGAGTTTAGGTATTTGCAAAATAGTGATTTAATAATAAGCTCTTCTAAATCTAATCAAATTTCTTTATGTAATAAATATCCAAATTGGAATGACAAGATAAAAAATAATTATTTTGGATATATTCATAAAATAGATTTAACTAAATACGGTAAAAAATCTTCTAACAAATTAAAAATCGCGTATGTCGGTAGTATGGGATTGTTGCAGAAACCCGAAATATTATATAATCTATACCGAAAATTAAAAAATAAAAATATAGAGATTTATTTTATAGGTAATATTAATAGCTACAGTCCCTTGCAAAATATATCAGATAAAAATGTAAAGTTTATTGATTTTATGCCACATGATGAATTTTTAAAGTTTATGGTTGAAAATATAGATATTGGATTTGTAAGTTTAGTTAATGATTATTTGGGAGCTTGTGTTCCATCTAAACTCTATGAATATTTAAACTTAGGTTTACCAATGATTGGTGCATTACCTGATGGAGATGGTAAAAATATTATCAATGATAATGGCTATGGAGTCGCTTGTCGATATGATGATATTAACGGACTAATTACTGTAGTTGAAAAGTTTACTGATGATGACTATTTAAATAACATCAAACTTAATATTATTAAAAATAGACATAAGTGGAGTATGGACGAGAGAATAAATGATGTAAATACTTTATTAAAAAAGGTACAAGAATTTGGCTATTAACAAAAATATTTTTATTAAAATATTTGTATTTGTATTTATATTTTACTCAACTGCTGGGCTATTTGGTTTTAATCAATTTTTTGCATTTTTCATGATTTTGAGTAGTTTGGTAATTTATTTTTTATTAGAGAAAAAACTTCTTTTAAATAAAAAAATAGTTATACCATTCATCATTATATGTATTACGGTGTTCATAGATAAATACATCAATTATATAAATACTATTGATATAAAACATATTGTTTCTTTTAGTTTCATTATAATATATACATATTTTTTATTTCATATAGCTAAAAGTAAATTTTTATCACATAAGATATGGAATTATATTTTGTATTCTTTAATTATTACATTAATTGCATCAGTATTATATCATATGCTAGTTGGAGTTGTTGCATATGAGTCAATGGATAGAGACATTAGTATGTTTCTTTTATTAATCATGATGATATTGTATTTTAAAAATAAAATAGTTTATTTTACATTATTAATTCCGACAATATTTTTTTTGTACTATATTACAACTTCAAGAACTCACTTATTTGCTTTATTTATATTTTTCGTTACTTCTTTTCTCATTACAAAAAAAACAAAAACAAAAAATTTATTATTTTACCTTACACTTGCAATTTTATTAACAATTTTAATAATTTATATTGCTATATATTATGAGTATACTATATTGCATGGAACTTCTAATGATTTTACAGGTAGAGGACTTATTTGGTTTTATTCTATTGATTACCTTGTGAGTAATAATTTATTTATATTTGGTTCATCTTCTGATGCCCTATCTATGAAAGCTAATTATTCTAATCTATATGTCTCTGATTTATCAAATGGCATTGGACTAAATCGTATTTTACAGAATGGGCAATTTCACAATACTTTTGTGAGTTTATTTTATAATACAGGTTTGGTTGGGGCAAGTATGTTTATATATTTACTCTACTATATGGTTAGAAAAAAACTAATTCCATACCAAAATATTATAATGTTATTCATCTTAATGTTTACTTCATCATTTATGGGGCAGCCTTATTATGGGTTCACATATCAAGGGCTATTATTTTTAGTTGTTTTAATTGTTCCTTTTATCGACAAACAAAAAATTAATTTAGGAGAAAAAAATGTATAATAATATGGAAATTATTATTGATGATAAGACTTTTAAAGAATTATTACCAATAGTTGCTACAAAAGAATTTTTAAGCAGTAAGTCAAATGATTTTGGATGGTTTATATCTGATAATTTTATATTACCATATATTATAGAAAAAAAGTTTATATTTAAAAGACTTATATTTTCGTATAGTGTTATAAAGAGAAATACTTTAGCAATATCACAAAAAGAATTTTTGAATGGTGTTGTAGAATTATCTAAAACTTTAAATATTGATTTTATTTATCAACCCTATGCTTTCGCAATATTTGATGAAATCCCAGATAATTGTATATATGCACCTTTTGGCACATATCAAATAGATTTAATAAAAACTGAAGATGACTTATTTAAGAATTTACATTCTAAACATCGTAATGTAGTAAGAAAAGCACAAAAAAACGAGCTAACTGTTTTTCATGGAATTAAACATAAAAATGAGTGTTATAATTTGATTAAAGATACATTGCAAAGACAGCAGCAACCATTTATGAGTATAGAAGATATTAATAATATGTATGCATATTTAGGAGATAATATCTCTTTTTATATTATAAAAAATAAAGATAAGGTGGAAGGTAGTGCAATTATTATAAGCAATAAGCATGAAGCATACTATTTACTTGCGGGAAGTGATAGTAAAACAAGTGCAGGGGCTATGAATTTACTTATATGGCAAATAATGTTAGATATGAAAAATAATGGTGTAAAATCATTTGATTTTGTAGGTGCAAGGATTAATCCACAAGCTGGAAGTAAGTTTGAAGGTATCCAAAGATTTAAAAGTAGATTTGGCACAACACTAAAAGAAGGTTATTTATGGAAAATACCAATAAAACCTTTTAAATATAAATTATTTAAATTTATTACTTGGCTATATTATAAATTAAAAAATAAGTCTTATTCTGGTGATATAATAGATCAGGAAATAAGAAATGGATAAAAAGAATATACTCTTAACCTATGATTATGAACTTTTTTTAGGAAAAGATAGTGGAGATTTATATACTACATTAATAAATCCTACAAATAAAATATTAGACTATTTATCTAAATATAATGCAAAGGGACTATTCTTTATAGATGCTACATTTTTAGTTATTATAAAAGAACTAGAATGTTTTAATATTGTAAAGAAGCAAATACAAGACATAGTTAATCAAGGTCATGATATAGGACTTCATATTCATTCACATTGGTATGATGCAAAACAAACTCAAAATTGCAGATGGACATTTGATAAATTTGAACATTTTAGATTACATAGTTATAATAATATAGAGATAGAAAGTATAGTAAGAACTAATTATACTCTGCTAAGTGACATTGTGTATGAAGTTAATCAAGATTATAAAATAGATACATTTAGGGCTGGTGGTTGGTGTATTCAACCTTTTGATAAATTAGTCAAGGTATTTAATGACATTGGTATTAAGTATGATTTAAGTGTATTGCCTGGAATTAAAGATGATGATATGCCTAGACATTATTATAATTATACAAACTATCCTAAAAATAAATATAGTTGGAAATTTTCTAATGATATTTTACACGAAGATACAAATGGTCATTTTATAGAAATATCAAATACTGTATTTAATATGAATATAATAGATTTAATGAAAAATAGAAAACTAATTAAAAATTATAAGATAGCTGGTGATGGTAAGGGTGCTGGAAAAAAGAAAACATTTTTTGAACAATTAAAAAGAGTAAGATGGAATGTTAAGCAAATAGTAAGTAGTGATGCTATAGATATAGACATCTTTAAGAAGTATATAGATAAAATACAAAGAGATACGATAGTGTATGTAGCTCATCCTAAACTATTTAGTGATAATTCATTTATAGTGTTGGAATATATTTGTAAAACTTTTAATTGCTTGAGTTATAAGGAGATAAAAATAGATGAATAAATACTTAACTAAAGTGAATTTCTTGCTAATAATGATTATATTTATTGGATTAAGATTTACGGATTTTAATCAAACTATGACATCTTTTTGGGTGGGACCCGTTTTGAGTGCTGCTGTTAATTTTGATTGGTCAAATTTAAATATGTATGTAAATTGGGATGAGATTGAAATATTTGCAAAACTTTCAAAAGATGAATTTTGGGAATATAATTTTATTAATACAAATGATTTGATGAAATATGACTATTTAGCAAAAGGATTGGTTTTATTAATAATATTGTCAAAAAAAATATTTTTCTTTGCAGGAGATATGGAAGCTTTGCAATATCTGCAATATTTAGTACATATAGTTATTTCTATTTTTACTTTATCGCTATTTGAGAAAAAATACCAAAAAATACTATTCTTTATTTTATATGCTATTAATCCTCTCGTATTGTGGGTTGTTAACTATCCATTTTATTATTTTTGGTCAGTAATTCCTTCTTTTATTTTTGTATATTGGTATTTTAAAAAAGATATTAGTTTTGGACTACTTAGTGCATTTAGTGTTATACTGGCTTATATTTATATCACTCGTCCTACTGTTTTACTATTGATTATTTTATTTTATATTCTTTTTTCTTTTAAAAATGGTTTTAAAAAAGCTTTTTTCGGATTTATAATATTTTTTGGATTAATAAGTATCGCACCAAATCTCAGTATAGGTCCTTGGCATACTATGTATATAGGTATTGGAGCATATTCAAATCCCTATAATGTAAAACTTGATGATGAAGATGGATATAGTTACTACAAAAAACAAACAGGAAAGGTAGTGAGTAGTGGTAATATTATGGTAACAAAGGTTAAGAATGATTATTATAATATTTTAAAAGAAAGATACATGCAAATAATTCAAGAAAGACCATTAATGTTATTAAAACATTGTGTTTTAAATACTATACAAGCTTATAGTTTTGGATATTCAAATAGTTTAAATCAAAAATTTGGTAACAAAATAATTTATTTTAGTTTACTTATAGGAACAATTATCATACTCTTGTTGCTTTATACAAAACAATATATATTATTTTTAGCAATTGGTTTTGCAAGTGGTAGTTTTACTTTATATTATCCCCCCATTTTAACTTATATGTTCGGTAATTTTATTTTACTAGTAATTGGATTTATAGGAATAATTGATTATTTTATAAAACAAAGAGAATTAAAAAATGAAAAATAATTTATTATTTGTAATATCTCATCAACCAAATCCTAGATTTATAAAACAAATAAATTATTTTTCTCAAAATGGATTTACAGTTAGTGTTATATATTTTCATAGAGATTATCTAGCTAATTTAAATGAAAGTATAGATAAAAATGTAAATATGTATCTGTTGGATAAAATAGAAAATGGTAAATATATAAAAAGAATAGGTATATATCTAAAGTCTATTTTTAAATTGAAAAGATTAATGAAAATTATTCAGCCAAGTAAAATTATTATAACTAATGTAGATATTTTATTTTTATTGATTTTAAACAATATTAAACAATATACGAAAGATATAATCATGGAGATATCTGATTTGAGAAGTTATACTTTCAATAATTCTATTACTGATAAAATACAACAATATATTGATAATATAATATTTAAAATATATATATCAAAACTAATAGTCACATCCCCGAAATTTTATGAGTTCTATTATCAAAAGAAATTTAAAGGAGAGTGTTTTATATTAGAAAATAAGCCACTCGAAAGTATGTTACCACCTAAAGTTCAAAAAAAACAAAACAATAAATTAGTTATCGGGATAGTTGGACTTTTACTTGATGGTAACCCTCACAAGGCTTTATTTGAATATGCTAAAAATAAAGATGACATAGAAATACATATATATGGAAAAGGTACATTTGAACAACAAGCCAAAAATTATGCAAAAAAATATAATCATATAAAATATTTTGGTGAATATAATTTTTTTAAAGATATATCAAAAATTTATGCATCTTTAGACATAATATATATGTCATATGATACTACGAAGAATGATTTAAACGTTAAATTGGCTTTACCAAATAAACTTTATGAGGCTATGTATTTTAAGGTACCAATTATTACGACTGAAAATACTTATTTAGCTGAAAGAGTTATTAATAATAAGATTGGATATACAATTAGATGTTGCAATGTAGAAGATATTGAGAAAGTAGTTGATAAGTATATAATTAATAAAAACAAGATGTTATTAGGATTTGAAGATATAGATAAAAATGAATATACAGCAGATATTGATTATATTGAATTAAATAAGTTTATATAGACAATTAATGTATATGAATATATTTAATCATGTTTTAAGTTAAAAAAAAGGATTCAAAATTATTACAATATTTAAATTGTGCGGAATTGTTTCATGAATAATATAATTATAGTAAACTTTCTAAAATACCATTAATTGTACTTACATCAAAAGCAAATAATATTGATTTTATGAAAGAAAATAGTAACAAATATTTTTCACAAATTGATATGTTGTCTTCATTTATAATAAATGATTCTAATAAAAGCAATAAAGATAATAACAAGTATATTGGAAGAAATATCTTTAATAATGAAAATAATTATGTATTGAAATTTTATCAGAATAGGTTTTATTATAAAAGTAATAAAATAAACTTTGATTTTGATACTAAATCAGAATGCAAAAATCCAGTTGGTACTAGGAACCAATCAATATGCAAGTATTTACATAATACAAATACAATATAATAAAGGGAAAAAAATGAAAAAATTAATAGTTGTATTACCATGTTATAATGAAGAAGAGGTCCTTCCTGTCACTATAAATGAACTTATTCCATTGATGAATAGATTAATAGAATCTAAAGTCATCAGTGCTGATAGTTTATTATATTTTATAGATGATGGTTCTATTGATAATACTTGGGATATAATTAAGAAATATTCTGCTAATAATAAGTTAATAAAAGGTCTTAAATTAGCAAAAAATTCTGGACATCAAAATGCATTACTTGCAGGATTGTTGCACACTAAAAATACTGCTGATATTTATATATCAATTGATTGTGATTTGCAAGATGATATTGAGGCAATACCAAAAATGTTAGAATCATATAATAATGGTAATGAAATTGTTTATGGTGTAAGAAGTAGCAGAAAAGTCGATACGATTTTTAAAAGGAAAAGTGCTGAATTATTTTATGATGTGCAAGGTGCAATAGGCGTAGATATTATAAAAAATCATGCAGATTATAGACTTATAAGTAATGTAGTACTAAATTGTTTATCTCAATATAAAGAAAGAAATTTATATCTTAGAGCGATGTTTCCAATTATTGGATTTAAATCTGGCATTGTATATTATGAAAGAAAAGAAAGACTTGCGGGAGAATCAAAATATCCTTTAAAAAAGATGCTTGCATTTGCATGGGATGGCATTACATCTTTTAGCACTTTTCCATTAAAAATGATTACTATATTAGGTGCATTGCTTTTTATAGTATCTATGGGGATGGCCGTATGGATATTTGGTATTAAAATCTTCACTATGCAAGCAATTCCAGGATGGGCTTCAATTACAATTCCTATATATTTTATTGGTGGTATTCAGTTACTATCAATAGGAATAATTGGAGAATATATAGGTAAAATATATACAGAAACAAAACAAAGACCAAGATATACTATAGAAAAAAGTACAGATAATGACTGAAAAAGTAGATTTTAATGAATTTAGTGATTCTTATAATAATATTATGAATGAACAACATGCAAAATTTGGCGATATCGAATATTATAGCCAACACAAAGCTAAATTAACTAAACAAATTACTGGTAATGATATTAGAGAAATTTTAGAATTTGGTTGTGGGATAGGTAGAAATTTACCATCACTTCAAAATGAATTTTCAAATGCAACTTTTTATGGTTCTGATATTTCAGTAGATAGCTTAACTATTGCAAAAAAAAATAATCCTGCAGTTCAATTTATAGATGATTCTAATTTAGTTAATTACAAAGAACAATTTGATTTAATTTTTATTGCAGGCGTTTATCATCATATTGAACCAAAATTAAGATATGAGGTGACAAAAAAAATAGTATCTCTTTTAAAACCAAAAGGAAAATTAATATGCTTCGAACATAATCCATATAATCCTCTTACAAGACACATGGTAAATACATGTGAATTTGATAAAGATGCTATATTATTAACAATTACAGAAGTAAAAAGAATATTTCAAAAACAAAACTTAGATATTGTAAAAAGTGCATATACATTATTTGTACCACCAAAACTCAAAAAATTGAATTTTATAGAGCCATTTTTTGCTTGGCTACCATTAGGTGGACAACACTATGTGGTGTTTAAAAAGAGATATATTGTTTAATGTTGAATTTTTTCGTTTTGTATTAGTGGGTATTTTAAATACATTTATTGGGCTAAGTGTAATATTTATATTAATATACTTTAGTATGAATAATTATTTAGCTAATTTAGTTGGGTATTTAATAGGATTAATATTTAGCTTTTTATTACATAAAAATTATACATTTAAAAATAAAGCTAATACAATTAATAGGCAAATGCTATTTTTTTTATTAGTTTTTTTAATATCTTTTTCTATTAATATATTTATTTTATATATTTCCTTAGAATATTATACAAAGTATATATCTCAGTTGTTGGCAATTATAGCATATACTACTATAAGCTATTTATTAAATAAATTTATTACTTTTAAGGAATAATATGACAATATTTATTGTAGGAGGAGCTGGCTATATAGGATCACATATGGTTAAGCAAGCTTATTTATCAGGCTATGATGTAGTTACAATTGATAACTTATCAACAGGACATCAAGAATCAGTAAAATATGGAAAGTTTGAAAATTGTGATATTTTTGATACTAAAAAATTAAATCTTTTATTTAACCGACATAAACCTAAAATGGTAATTCATTTTGCTGCTTTTTCAATTGTAGGAGAATCTATAAAAGATCCATATAAATACTATAATAATAATGTATCAGGTACATTAAATCTTCTAAAAGTTATGATTGACAACAATTGTAAAAAAATTATTTTTAGTTCAACAGCAGCAGTATTTGGAAATCCAAACTATATTCCAATAGACGAAAAGCATACAAAATATCCAATCAATCCATATGGAAAATCAAAATTAATGATAGAACAAATTCTTAAAGATTTTGAAGATGCCTATAATTTAAAATACATAATATTTAGATACTTTAATGCTGCAGGACATGATAAAGATGGTGAGTTAAGTGAAAACCATAATCCAGAAACTCATTTATTGCCATTAATAATGCAAACTCTTAGAAATGAAAGAAAGTCTATAAGTCTTTTTGGTATAGATTATGATACAAATGATGGAACATGTATTAGAGATTATATCCATGTTGAAGATTTGTGTAATGCACATTTAAAAGGTATAGAATATTTAAATAATAGTAATTCAGAAAGCAATGAATTTAATTTAGGTAATGGTACTGGATTTTCTGTTAAAGAAATTATCAATAATATTAAAAAAATAACAAATAGTGATTTTTTAGTAGAAGAGGATGCACGGAGAATAGGTGATCCTGCAGTTCTTATTTCATCTAATGAAAAAGCAAAAAGACTTCTATCTTTTTTCCCAAAATATGATACTATTGAAAAAATAATATTAACATTAATTAAGGATTCCGATGTTCAAAAATAAAATACTACTAATTACAGGGGGAACAGGTTCATTTGGAAATGCTGTTCTTCGTAACTTTTTAGATACAGATATAAAAGAGATAAGAATATTTTCTCGTGATGAATTAAAGCAAGATGATATGAGAAAAAAATATCAAAATGATAAACTTAAATTTTATATTGGCGATGTAAGAGATACTAACTCTTTAGATGATGCTATTAAAAATGTTGATTATATATTTCATGCAGCTGCTTTAAAGCAAGTACCATCTTGTGAATTTTATCCTATGCAAGCAGTTCAAACAAATGTAATTGGTACAGAAAATGTTTTGAATACGGCTATTAAATATAATGTAAAAAAAGTGATAGTTCTAAGTACTGATAAAGCAGTATATCCTATAAATGCAATGGGTATAAGTAAAGCTATGATGGAAAAAGTTGCTGTTGCAAAATCTAGAAATCAAAATGATGATGAAACTATAATCTGTTGTACTAGATATGGTAATGTTATGGCTAGTCGTGGTTCTGTAATACCATTATTTATAAATCAAATTAGAGAAGGTAAAGATATAACTATCACTGACCCTAATATGACTAGATTTATGATGAGTTTAGATGATGCTGTTGATTTAGTAATGTTTGCATTTAAAAATGGTAATAATGGTGATATATTTGTACAAAAAGCACCAGCTGCTACTATTGAACTTTTAGCTTCAACATTAACTAAGATGTTAAATAAATCAAAGCATACTATAAAAGTAATAGGTACTAGACACGGTGAAAAACTATACGAAACACTTTTAACGAGAGAAGAGATGGTAAATGCTGTGGATATGGACAACTATTATAGAATACCATCTGATGCTAGAGATTTAAACTATAATCAATATTTCGTAGATGGAGAAGTGATAACTGAAGCTACTGATTATCATTCACATAATACTCATAGATTAGATGAAGATGAGATGAAAGAGATGATACTTAGTCTTCATGAGGTTCAATCTGAATTAAAAGAATTTGGGATAATATAAGTGAAGATATTAATTACTGGTTCAAATGGATTTATTGCTAAAAATCTAATTGAGCATTTACGAAGAGATGAAAGTATTAAACTTTATTTATTTAGTAAAAATGATTCTTTAGATATTTTAAAAGCATATGTAAAAGAAGTTGATTTTATATTTCATTTAGCTGGTGTTAATCGTCCTAAAAATATTGATGAGTTTTATGAAGGAAATAGTCAACTAACTAAAATTATAGCTGATACTTTAATTCAAGAAAATAAAAGTACTCCTGTATTATTATCTTCATCTACTCAGTCTGATTTAGATAATGATTATGGTAAAAGTAAGCTAGAAGCTCAAAATTTATTGATAGAGTATTCTAAACAAACTAATGCAAAAGTATTTATATATAAATTGCCAAATGTATTTGGTAAATGGTCAAAGCCAAATTATAATAGTGTAATATCTACTTGGTGTCATAATATAGCTAATGATTTAGATATACAAGTAAATGATAAAGAGGTGGAATTGACTTTAGTATATGTAGATGATGTTGTAAAATCATTTATTGAAAAATTAGATAATAAAACTAATGAACAGTATTATAATATAGATACAATTTATAAAAAAACTCTAGGTGAGATATCTGAATTGTTGTATCAGTTTAAAGATAACAGAAAGACACTTATTATCCCTAATGTTGCATCAGGTTTTCAAAGAGCATTGTATAGTACATATTTAAGTTATCTATCTACTGATAACTTTTCTTATACTTTAAAAGGTCATCAAGATGAACGAGGTACTTTTTATGAGATATTAAAAACACTTGATAGTGGTCAGTTTTCACTTTCTACTACTGCTCCTGGAATAATGAGGGGAAGTCATTATCATCATAGTAAAAATGAAAAATTTTTAGTTGTTAAAGGTGAAGCAACTATAGAATTTAGACATATAGTGACAAGTGAAAAGATTAGTTACAAAGTAAGTGATAAAAAGATGGAAGTAGTAGAGATGATACCTGGATATACACATAATATTAAAAATACAGGTGATGAAGAGATGGTATTGTTTCTTTGGGCAAATGAGAATTATGATGATAATAATCCAGATACATATTTTTTAGAGGTATAACAATGATAAAATTAAAAGTAATGACAGTAGTAGGTACAAGACCAGAAATAATAAGATTAGCTTGTGTGATACAAAAGTTAGAAGAATCTGAAGCTATAGAGCATATACTAGTACATACTGGACAAAATTATGATTATGAATTAAATGAAGTTTTTTTTAAAGATTTTAATCTTAAAAAGCCAGATTATTTTTTAAATGCAGCCATGGGAACTCCTACTGAAACTATAGGTAATATATTGATTAAAATAGACCCTATTTTAGCAGAAGTAAAACCTGATGCTTTTTTAGTTTTAGGAGATACAAACTCTTGTCTTTGTGCAATACCTGCTAAAAAAAGACAAATACCAATTTTTCATATGGAAGCTGGAAATAGATGTTTTGACCAAAGAGTGCCAGAAGAAACAAATAGAAAAATAGTAGATCATATAAGCGATATAAATATGACTTATAGTGATATAGCTAGAGAATATTTACTTAGAGAGGGATTGCCTGCAGATAGAATTATAAAGACAGGTAGTCCAATATATGAAGTTGTACACTCTAAACTTGAAGATATAAATAACTCTAATGTTTTAAGTAAATTAAATCTTATAAAAAATGAATATTTTGTAGTATCAGCACATAGAGAAGAAAATATAGGAAGTGATAAGAATTTCTTTGATTTAGTTGATACATTAAATGAGATTGCTTTAACTTATAAAATGCCTATCATTGTATCTACACATCCTCGTACTAGAAATAAAATTGAAGCAGAGAATATAGAATTTAATCTACTTATCAAACTTATGAAGCCATTGGGTTTTGATGATTATAATAAATTACAATTAGATGCTAAGGCTGTATTAAGTGATAGTGGTACTATTAGTGAAGAATCTTCAATCATGAAATTCCCAGCTTTAAATATAAGACAAGCACATGAGCGACCTGAAGCTATGGAAGAAGCAAGTGTGATGATGGTAGGGCTTGAAAAAACTAGAATTATGCAAGGCTTGAAAGTTTTAGAATCTCAAGAAAAAGATACTTTAAGAGCTGTAGCGGATTATAGTATGCCAAATATATCAGACAAAGTGTTAAGAATTATATTGAGTTATACTGATTATATCAATAGAGTAGTTTGGAAGAAAAACTAAATTTATGAATATATTATTTTTATTTATCTCTTATCCCGAAGATTCAAATAGTACAAATCTTACCAAAGATTTATCTGATGAATTTTCAAAACAAGGGGATAATGTATATGTTGCTACTATACGAGAAAAAAGATTAAATTTAGATACACAAGTAACAAAAGAAAATGGCACAAATGTATTAAGAATAAAAAATGGAAATATGTTTAATAATGTATCCAAATTTGAAAAGTTATTTACTATGATGACTATGAATAAAAATATATTAAAACAGATAAAAAAATATTGGGGTGATGTTGAGTTTGATTTAATTGTTGGGACTACTCCATATATGGCAAATGCTAAATTAATCAATGGTTTAAAAAGTCATTATAATTGTCCATCATTTTTAATACTTTGGGATTTATTTCCACAAAATGCAAAAGATTTAGAGTTAATAAAAAGTAAGTTAGTATTTAACTTTTTTAAAAGGCAAGAGAATAAAAATCTTAAAAGTTTTGATTATATTGGTTGTATGTCACAAGGCAATATAGATTATGTTGAAAATAATTATAAATTTATAGAGAAAAAACAATTGTCGTTATTTCCATTATGGAGTAAAATCAATAAATTAGAAATTACAAATAAACAAGAAGTTAGAGAAAAATATCTATTTAATAAAGATGATTTTATTTTAGTTTTTGGTGGAAATATGGGAAAACCACAAAGCTTAATAAATGTAATAAATTTAGCTTTTCAAGTTGAAGAAAATAAACAAATAAAGTTTTTATTTGTAGGACAAGGAACAGAAACTAAAAATCTTAAAGAGAAAGTAAAATACTTAAATTTATCAAATGTAATATTTAAAGATTTTATACCTAGGGAAGATTATGAAAAACTAATTTCTTCTTGTGATGTTGGAATTGTAAGTCTAGATGTAAGGTTTACTGTACCAAACTTTCCATCTAAAACAGTTGATTATTTAAAATTAGGATTACCTATATTAGCTTCACTTGATAGATGCTCATTAGATGATTATGGTTATTTGTTAGAAAATGATATAAAAGCTGGATTAGTTTGTGATGCTACGGATACTATTAAATATAAAGAGAATTTATTGAAATTAGTAAATGACAAAAAGTTATATACAGAACTTTCCATAAAGGGAAGAAAATATTATGAAGATAATTTTAATGTAGAAAATAATTATAAAATGATAAAAAATATAATAGGAGAAAATATTGATTAAAAGATTATTTGATATAGTATTAGCATTGATTTT
>Ga0233437_1003326_pt1 | contig 21410 bp, 12 predicted proteins | sample SI_122_August201_FD_182714 | JGI IMG/M metagenome (GOLD analysis project Ga0233437, IMG submission 182714) | Seawater microbial communities from Saanich Inlet, British Columbia, Canada - SI_122_August2016_200_MG | ecosystem: Environmental > Aquatic > Marine > Inlet | place: Canada: British...
CATGGACAGACCAAGGACCAACGACCCCGGACCAACGACCTCGGACCCCGGACCCCGGACTTCGGACTTCGGACTTGGGACTTCGGACCCCAGACCTCGGACCTCGGACGCCAGCTACGCTGGCTATTGTAATCAACTGTTAACCTGCGCTAAGGTTTGTTAAATGGCTTTGAAAGTATTTATTCAGATAGTACTTTCATTGGCCTTTAACTAACACAAATCAGACATGAGAAAATTATCATTTAGCCTTTTGACAGTTACAGTACTTCTTGCCGGATCAACACACAAACTGATTGCACAGCAAAAAATTGGTTGTATAAACTCTAATGAACTTATTACTTTAATGCCAGAGAACGATAGTGCAATAAAAGTAATTGAGAAAAGACAGCTTGAATTTGTTAAACAATCTGAAGAATTACAGGTTGAATTCAATAAAAAGTATGCTGTCTTTACAAGCAGTATGGATACCTTGCCTCTACTGATCCGTAATGCAAAACAAGAGGAGTTGGGTAATATGTCAACGAGCATTGACAATTTTAATAAGGCTGCTGATCAGGAATTGAATAATTACCGCCAGGAAACCTATCAGCCCATTCTTGAGAAAGCCCAGAATGCGATAAGCGAAGTAGCCAATGAAGAAGGATTCACCTACATCATTGATATTGCCACCCGTTCACTAATATTCTTCCCCGAAGAAGCTCCACTAAATATCATGGAAGCGGTTAAAACGAAGTTGGGAATAGAATAACATAAGTCCGGGGTCCGGGGTCCGAGGTCCGGGGTCCGAGGTCGTTGGTCAATGGTCCTTGGTCTTTAATTAACCAGCCCTTCATAATCCTCGGTCAATGTTTGTTTACTCTCAAAATCATAAAGGGTTGTCCGTCGTATGTTGTAATAGTAATTCCAATAGGTTCTGAGAGCATTTAAATAATCTATTACTCCGTCGTCTTTTGCCCGCAGAGCATCATTTAGTTGAAGAAGGTTTGCTTTACCGATCAGATATTTTTCCTGGGTGATTTCAAACCTGCTTTTTGCGAGGGAATCAGTTTTTGCTGCCAAATCAAGTTGTACCTCCTGCATATTGAACTCCATCACCTCAAGAAATACCTGATGATCAAAATCAAGACTTTGCTTATCTACGGATAGTTTGGCGACATCACGATATGATTCTGCCATTTTCACTTTCCCCTTGCGCATGCCCCAGTCCAATATTGGGATTCTCACCCCAACACTTGCCTGCTGATATCCCTGCGGATTTTTATATGAGTCGATAAACTCTGTCGAGCTTTGGGTTAGCCCGTAACTGGCAACCAAATCAGCGTTAAAACGTGCATCGGCTTTGGCCTTGGCCAGGTTAGATTCAGCTTGCATCAATTGTGTTTCCATAGATAATATCCCGGGATTATTTTCTCTTGCGAGGGCAACCGCCTGATTGACATCAATTTTAAAAGATGGTATTTCTGTTGAAGTAAGCAATTCAAAATCTACTTTGTCATTAAAGCCCAGAAAAGATCTAAGGCGTGCTTTTTTATCCTCTACATCCAGCAAGCCCTTATTATAGCTATTCTCATATTTGAATCCATCGATTTCAAGTTGCATTATCTCATCCATATCAACGGTTCCCAATTGGTGACGCTCTTTGGATATACCCTGAAGACTCTTGTTATTAACCATATTGAACTCCAGAACCGTCAGGTTTTCAATAGCCAGTGCGAAATCAAAGAAATATTGCACAGCAATAATGCGAACTCCCTCCATCTTCTCAAGATATTCCTTCTCAGCCTGCTTATAGCGCATAGGCTCTATTTTCTTCTCCCATTTAAACTCATTAAAGGAGAAAAGTGGCTGAATTAGTCCCACTGAAATAGGTGTACTTCTATAGGTGGCAGGATCATCGTTTAGAAGATCAAGTCGTCCAAGATCAGAACTGATAAGAAGCCTTCCTCCGGTAAATGGGATATTTTGGTTTATCAATAGATTCAGTGATGAATTCAACCTTCTGCTCTCTCCAAATTTCTCTACCCAGCTGCCATCTTCAAATACAGAATTCTTAACAATTGCCCGCTGCATATCAATTAATTCAGCATCTATCGCCACAGATGGTAAATAGCTGGCTTTGTAACTCCTGTATTGCCAGTAGCTACTACGAAAACGGTGCTTAGCGAGTAAGGCCTCAAGAGAATTTTCTTGTGAAAGTCTGATTACATCATCAAGTGTAAGGCTCTTTGGTTGAGCATTTAAAGAAAATGAGATGGTGCATAAAAGCACACACAAACAAGACAATAAATTGTTTCTTAACATAGGTATTAGCTTAATTAACCGGGGGACAGTAAGGCTGGACTAAAAATACTTAAGATCGAACTCAATTCCTATCGGAGAACAAATAAATATTGATGGAAATTCAGAATACCAATTCTCTTCCTGTACGTCAGCTTACAACATAAATACCATACCCTTATCCTTGCTCTTGTATTTATCCAATTCAGAACTGAAAAACTTCACTTGCTGATCACAAACAAAGTCTCTGAAAATATTAATATCATTTTTTTCTTCAGTTCGATTAAGAGCATCGATATACTGTGAGCGGTCTTCTGTAAAAATCTTGATGAGTGGCTCACCATGATACAATTGAATATAATTCATTAATAATCTTGAGGCTCTGCCATTACCATCACCAAATGGATGAATATTAACAAGATAATAATGAACATCGGCGGCAAGTTTCAATACATCCAGACCTTCAACATGATCCAGACTAGCATTGGTGTTCTCGAAAAGTTTTGTCAGAAGGGAAGTAACTTTACTATAGTCGGGAAAATATTTATGGTCAACATAAACCTGAGCCTTACGTAAATCGCCCTTGGAAGTATCAAAATTTCCCGCTATAGAACTAACCGGTCCACCTGTATTTTTCATCACCAGTGCAGCCACTTCCTTGATCAGGTCGAGTGAAAAATTCCGTTTTTGTACAGCCTGATCTTTTATATATTTAAATGCAACAAAATGATCCTTCACCATCAAATGATCTGACAAAGGCTTACCTTTTGCTGTGATATCCTTTTCTAACAACATTCTGGTATCAAACTCGCTTAATGAACATCCTTCAATTTTGGTAGAATTGTATACAATAGAGATCATTGAGAATTTCTCATAATCAATAACCTGATCCAGGTGCAGATCAAGATATTTACTTCTTAATATTTCCAATTCTGTCCACATATCACAAATGTAGGCTAAAAAGGTAGAAGGCAAAAAATGAAAATCTTATTTCTTTGTTGATAATCCCATATCACTGAACCTACAAGCAATACAAACCATGATAGAATAATTCTGCTTACATGCTTTATCCGGCTGCAATAACTCTAGTTAATCAATTCATACTGCCAGGGCATACAAAAACTAATATAACATCTGGGATATAGATTACTAATTTCTATTTCTTCAGTGTAACAAGCATGATAACAGGATTATCCTCCGGATGGAGTTGAGTTGAAATACCGTCGATACGGCCCACATTTCCTTTTATTTTATTTTATTTGTCCGATCAGTAGGTATGGATTATCGTTTTCGGAAATTGTTTTTAATACTTCCTCTAATTTTGAACGATAAGGCTCAGCGAAATCAAGATCAGCCAGGGCAATTTCAGCCTGTTCAATAAGATCAATAGCCTGATAAGCATAATAGAAAATCCCATTTTGCTGGAATTCGGCATACTGATCCTGGTAATTATTCAAAGAATGATGAGTTGGACAAAGAAAAAGGTCTTTCCGGTGGTAAGCTTTCCCATTCTTTTTGTCGAGCGCATGCAAACTCATATTGGTTGATGTAAAAGAAGAATTTCCATTTACTTCAATCTTTGAGATGATTCTTGAACTAAATGCCAGCCAGGAAGGTGTTTCATATTCTAAACCAATCCATTGGTAACCCTCCTGATCTTTAGAATCTGGCACATCAACACCAAAATCCATTGTAACAAAAGGAATAAGCTCCTGATTATGTACTGTATAAATGGTGTCGTCATCCACCTTTTGATATCTGCCAAGTGATCCAAATCCAGAAAAAAATGCATGTCTTAAAAATAAATCATCGGGAGCTGCTATTCCGGCAAGCAACTTGCCCTCAGTATCCTGCCAATACAGATAATATGACTCACAATAATTAACAAAGCGGCCAACAGGAACCACTATCAATTCTCCCTGATCACTCAATTCAATATAATCGTTCCTAACAGGGATCGCTTTCATTAAGTCGCCCAAATATGTGCCGGAATGCAAATCAAATTGAAGAAAATAATTCTCTTTGCTATAATCGGAGAGATACAATATTTGTTTCTCCTCATCGATTGTCCACGAAGCTCTTGAATATTCAGTGGGACCTTGACCCTGCTGAACCAGAGTACGGATAAATTTACCCTTGCGATCAAATTGCAATATTCCATGCTTATACTTTTGAACCAGAATATATTCCTTGCTTATATAGTACATTCCTCTACTAAGTAAACATTCATCATTCGTTTCAAGAGGAAGAATCTCAAAATCAGAAATTATATCCGAAAGCTTAATTGACACACTATCTTTTATCTCCTTAAGATGAATATGATACTCATTATCCTTTGCATGTTTTACAATACTTACTGAAACATCACCATTCTGAGAACAAGCAATTAGCCCGGCGATCAGACAACATCCCATTAATCTTTTGTGAATCATATCTATTTCTTCAATTTTGCTTACTTCATTCTAATCCAGTAAATACCCAAAACCAGTCCGATCACATAAGCAATGATCACACATTTATCGAGTGGAACGTTAAAAATTGCATGTACCAGATAACCAGCAATCGGACCAAAAAGGATCATTATTATAATTGCACCCAGGATGTGTTGCAAGAATTGACGAATTATTTTTAGTTTGCTCATTCGATATTCGGAGTTCGGGATTTGGAGTTCGATATTCAGTTCTTTTCCTTCTTCCTGAATGTCGAATTATTAGTCCTTTATTAAATCGAACTTTCTCTTTTTTTCAAGCATAAACAACACAGGATTTGAGTTCTCGTCAATCTTTTGTCTCAGATTCCGGATTTTGCTAAGCTGTGGCTCCGTTATATTTCCCTCATCAAAGGCAGCATCGATCCATTCAACCAGATCCAGTGCTCCAATGATGATATAGACTTTCCCTGATTCATCCCACTTCAATGAATATTGCAAGGTTTTCCATGGAATAATGCCAAGAAGGTCATCCTCAAAGCTCAGATTCCAGGATTTACCGTTTGATTTGTCAATTACAATAAATGACTCATTGAAGTCCCACATCCCTCCCCACTGCCCTGTACCATAATCATTAACATCACAAACAGTTACTAAACTCTTTTTGAGAATCCAATAATTATCATCTTCTGATAATATTTGAATCATGAAGCGTCCAATAACTTCACTTGGGTCAATTATTTTATTTAGCTGCACATATTGATTTCCAAATTCAAAAATAGCATACTGACTGATTTCCTGGCCCTTAATAGTATAAATAGTATCGTTTCCGGGACTAAAAAGACGCCAGATTGTACCGGATCTGTATAATGATCTCCCTCCACTGATTGGAGTGAATCCATTATTATTCTCTGGTGGATAAATCGTACGACCAATCGATTTTACTACCTCACCTTCCTGAGTATGCCACTCCAGCAAAACTGAATCCCTATAATAGGTAGGTTTCCCATATATTGATCCCAAAGTCAGGTATAATTCGGGATTAATCATGATAGTTTTACCTGCCAGCTCAAATGGACTTTTAATATTGGCAATAAACTCACCTGTTCGGGTAAACAAATGTTTCTCCTCAGGATAGCCATTGAAATCTGCCAATACCTGTTCAGTTTCCAGATAATATCTCACATCACCCAATAAATATCCTGTGTGCTCTCCCGGTCCTTTTCCTCCGGCTCCAAAATCACGAAGATATTTTCCTTCAAAATCAAATTCCATTAGCCTTGTTGGTCCGAGCCTTCCTGTTTGTGTAGCCAGAAACAGGGAGTTTGGAGATAATCCGGTGCGCCAATTTCGAATCAGACATCTCTCACTAGTTTCAAGTGGAATAATATTTACCTCATCAAACAATGCACTCCAGCCTATAGTAGTGGTAGAGTCAGCAACAAGATCCACTCGGATTATTGGGATCTTTTCTCCATTCACCAAAGCGAAATCTTGCTCGTCTGAGCTGGTATTTGGCTGACATGCAAACAAAGCAGTGATTAAAACGAAGTATAGTACTATCTTCCTTTTCATAGGATTTTCTTTCATTCGTTATTCGGTGTTCGGTGTTCGATATTCGATATTCAATTTCTTTCCCCTCTGTCTCCTACTTCCCATACAATTTTATCATTATTGGATTGCTCTCTGGATCGAGATTTTCCATTAGTTTCTTCCATTCGGGATCGCTGCTATCTTGTTCTTCGGTAGTCAGTTTATCCCACTTCTCAAGTGCATCCAAAGCAGTTAAACTGAGTACAAAGCAGTCGCCATTCTGAGTAAGATTGAATGGATTTACCGGAATACCTCTGAAATAGAAGCCATTCTCTGGCATAAGATAATAATTGATCGAATGGTCTTTCTTATTAATTATTGCCAGATGAATTTTCTGATCAAAATGAGGAACCAAAACCCAAAGGTTTTTTTGCGTGTGAACCAGACCAAAAGACAATACTTCTTTCTCATCAGCAGCCATTGGATAATCTTCGGGTCCTGCCGGATTAAGATATCTTTCTCTATCGGCATTAAATTCTCCAAAATCCAGATTCCATGTACTATCCACGCCATCCGGAGAAATAGTAAAAATCGTATACTGTAATGTATTAGTAAAAATATTCTGCCTGACTCCTGGCAAAATTGTTTCCCCAAACCAATACCATCCGACTTCACGAGTAGAATTAGGTAAAAACTTTTCAGTTTCATTTGCCTCATCATCGAGAAAAACAATGTCATATTGCATGACTCCTTCCGGATTCATACGTGAGCTATTAGCTGTATTGCCCACTAATTGACCATTAGCCAATTCCAATATATGCTTGTATTCATTCTCGAGAGCTATAGAACGTAAATGAGCACCCTCAGTACTCAAAAAGTGCATTTTTTTGTTCCACATATCCTGGAAAACAATTTCATCCCGATGAGAAAGATAACTTATGAATCTTATATACTCATATTCCCCTGGCCCTTTACCTTCTTTATTGAAATTCCACAATATTGATCCACTCATATCAATGCATACAATTCCAAGAACATCACCTCCATATCGCCCACCTTTATGCAAAAAAACAATCTGATCATCAAGCATCCGAATATCCCTCACCTTGTCAATCGGAATACTCCCATCAATTTGAAAAAACTCTATCTTCTTGATTTCTGGTGATAAATCATTAGATCTTTCTATCCTGCCGGATAAATCAATAAAGATTTTTTCACTGCTTGGTTTCTGGTTTTGACACGAAGCAATAAAAAACAATATCAGTACAGCTGCTAAAAGGCTTTTCATTTTCCTTTTCATCTTCCTTTTCATCTTCCTTTTTTCTTTAATTCGTTATTCGGCGCTCGGCGTTCGGTGTTGGATATTCAGTTTCTCTGTCCCACTTTTTCTGAATGTCGAATGACGAACACCCAATATCCAATGTCGAAGTTTCTTCTTTCTTTCATTCATTATTCGGAGTTCGGCGTTCGATATTCGATATTCAATTCTTTATTCACCCTAAGCCATAAGCCTTAACCCTTATCCCTTAACCCTTCTCCCTCTGTACACAGCCCAGTAAGCAAGCGGAATAAAGTACAAACTCACCACTGTTCCCAGAGCCATCCCTCCTATAACTGCAAGAGCCAGTGGTCTCTGTAGTTCAGCACCCAGGCCTGTGAAAAGCAAGAAAGGTGATAGAGCCAGAATCGTTGTCAAGCTGGTCATAATAATTGGCTTAAGCCGCCTTTCTCCACCTAGTTTTATAGCAGATAGTGTATCCATACCCGACCAGCGGGCCCGGTTGATGGTATCAATTTTCAGGATTGAGTCATTGATGATAATACCACTCATCACAATTATTCCTATTGCTGACATGAGATTTAGTGATTCTCCAAATATCCATAGCATAAACAATGCTCCAGCCATGTCAATAGGTAATTCAAGGAGAACAATTAGTGGTTGAAGAAAGCTTTCAAACTGAGCAGCCAGAATGAAATACAATAGTAAAACAGATACAAGAAGAACCATTAGCAGTTCTCTCATCATTTCCTTATCCGAGAAAAAGCGTCCACTGAATTTGACTTCAAAATCTGAGTGTGCTTTGATTTTGTCTTTCACCTGATTCATCATTGCTTCCATCTCTTTTTCCTCACCATAAAAATTTAATGGTATATATTCTCCATCACTACCTCCTCTAAGTATTTTATATGATTGCTCCCGACTTATCTGCACAAGAGAGGAAAGAGGCATTTCTTCTCCTTTTTTATTCCTTACCAGGGTTTGATTAATAATATCGGTGACAACTTTGGGATCATCTCCCAGTGTAATAGGAATAAATCTTTGATAGGTCTTTAACAGAGCAATTTGATTTTCGTTAAAAGCAGATCTGAGCACATTCTTCATTGTATTGAAATCGACCTGATATAGTAACATGAGCTCGGGATCGACTTCGATAACAAGCTGATCAGTTAAGGGAACAGGATCCATGAAAACATTTGCAGGAATCTGCAATTTCTCAACGAAATTATTGATCGGTTCAACACCTGGAACCTGTTCATTTTTTACATCCCATAATTGGGCAGTTAAATCCGGATCGTTGTCAGAAAATAGTGCTTCAAAAACATTTTTTGGTGGGGAAAAACTAATTGAAGCACGTGGGTAGTTTCTTGTGAGGTAAGATCGTATATCTACTTCCAATTGTTCAATGGCACTAGAGTTTTCTACAGAAAAATAGATCTCAGATTCAGTTGTAGCTAAGTTTTCGGATGTGTTGAGCATAAACTGTTGCTCTCCAGCCAATACAGAATATTGAAGTATAGTATCTTTCAAACTATTAACCATTTCTTTTACCCGCATCGAGTTTTCTTCAACATGAACCGATTCATTCCAATCGATCAATGCAAGCATTTCAGTTTGCTCTATTCTCGGCAGTCTGCGGACTTCCAGAACCCGTATCAATAGTACAACACATGCAATCAAACTCAGGAATACAATTCCATAAATAATTTTATTCTTGAAAACATGATTAAATCCTTTTTCATACGCCCCTTCATAATTAATCCGATTGATTCGGGCAAGAAATTTATTCTCTCCATATGTTTTACGTTGCCCATTAAAGAGTCGATACAACATGGGGAGCAATGTAACAGATACCATAAAGGAAACCATAAGCCCAATAGTAATTGCCAATGCCTGATCAAAGAATAAGGCTCCGGAAATACCACTTAGGAATATCAACGGTATAAAAACAGCACTTGTCGTTAGGGCAGATGATATCAGAGGTCGGATAACCTCATTAGCTCCTTTGATACAAGCATCTGATAATTCTTCTTTTTTCCTTATATATTGATCGATGTTATCAATAACAATGATCGAATTGTCTATCATCATTCCGACGGCGAGTACCAATCCGGAGAGAGAAATAATATTAATCGAAATTCCAGCCAGGTAGAAGATTAGGAAGCAGACCACAAGAGAAACAGGAATACTAATTCCAATTAACAAAGGAGATCTGAAATCCTTCAGGAACAGAAACATTATCAGTATAGCCATGAAAGCACCAAAAAGTAATGATTGCTTTAAATTACCAATTGAGTACTGCAGAATTTTCGTCTGGTCTTTTTCTATTTCAAAATCCAACTCAGGGTATTTATCTTCAAAATCAGCCAGCTGAATATCTAATTGTTCCCTTAGATCTTCCATTCTGGCATCAGCCTGCTTGATAATTGCCAGGCAAAGAGCCTCTTTATTCCGGTTCATAAATAATCCCGATCTTTTTTCTGGCCTCAATTCTAAACGAGCTAAGTCTTTGAGCTGAAATAAGCGATCTTCCTTCTTCAGGAATATGTCGCCAATATCTTCCATGTCAGTCAGGTAATTCTTGAACTGGACACTGAATTGATAGCTTCCTTCTCTGACCATGATATTACCAATACTGGATACATTATTGGTATTGACAGCTGTAATGAGATCCTGGCTGGTAAGGTTCAAGCTTCTAAGTTTGTCATAATCAGGAAAGATCGCCAATTCCGGATAAGCCATCCCGGTATAATCCACCATTGCCACCTCTGGCAATTGCTCAATACGTTTGATTATAACAGCTCTGACAAACTCACTCATTTCCAGAAACCGTTCCTGGTTTTCCCAGCTGGCTTTGCGACTTACCATAAGGTTAAAAACTGGTATGTCAGTAGCAGAGGCTTTTATAACCCGTGGACGATCAACATCTTTCGGAATCGAATTCATGGCATCATCGATTTTCTCATTTGTTTCGATGTATGCATAATTTATATCGGTACCATACTTAAACCTCATACGTATGAGACCAAAACCATCTCTTGCCTCAGATTCAATATTATCGAGATGTCCAACCTGTAACAAGCGGGTTCGTATATTGCTAATTACCGAGTTTTCTATTTCTCTGGCGGGTACATTCGGATATGATACCTGCACTGTTATTTCGGGTATATCGATATCCGGCATTAATGAGACGGGCAAATTTGTCGCTGTTATCAAGCCCAGAAACAGGATGGCCATGAAGCTCATAATGACAGCAACCGGTCTATTTATTAGGAATTTAACCATAATTCAGGGTTTGAATATTACTTATTGCTCATTCTGAATTTAACTTCAGCTTCATGTGCCAGATTCAAATTACCAATCGTGATTATCGTATCGCCCTCGAGTATTTCCTGACCGGCCTTTACTGGAATAACCGAGTAATGGGTAGAGTTTTCATGCACTGTGCCGACATAATTCCACATTGCCTTGCCTTCAGAATATTTGAATACCACCTGCTGGTTATTTCGTAAGACAACGGCTTCTTTTGGTACAATCACACAATTTGACACTTTATCCTTGATGAAGACCTTGACATTCATACCCTGTAGTAGCTCCCCATCAGAATTTGGAACCAGAGCAGTTACTTTTACCAAACCATGCTCATCAACTGCCGGATTGATCTCAGAAATCTTTCCCCTATAAAAAACTGAATCAGCAATGAATGGACGCATGCTAATGGATTGACCTACCTTCAATCGACCGATCTCTGATTCCAAAATGGGAAAAATGACTTCAAATACACGATCGTTAATCAAACGACAGAAAGGTTCACCAGATGTGGGTAGATTTTGAATCTTAGTATCTAAATCAATAACTCTGCCAGAAAAGGGTGCTGTGAGAATAGTATTTTGGTAATCCAACTGGGCTTTTTTCATATTTAGTTCTGCTTCCCTGAATCCTGAGGATAATGAAAAGTAATTCATCGCCTGATCATTCTCATCAAGTTTTCCCTTTTGGTTTGCAGTATGCCCGATCACCTGATTCTCCCTTTCAATATTTGCAGATTCCAGTCTGATTTCTGCTTGCTCAAGATTTATAAGGTCGAGTTGGTTTTCCATTGTTGCCAGCACCGTACCTCCCTCTACCCAATCTCCGTTCTTAACATTTATATTTTCGATCAATTGATTTTTCTTAAAATACAATTCAGCCTGGCTGCTTGCATTGAGTTTGCCATTACTAACAAATTCGAGAGGAAAGTCACCGAATGTGGCTATTTCCCCTTCTACATGAATAGGATCAGCTTTTGAATCAGTCTTTCCCAATTCATTACCAAATTCAGTTTCAGTTTTTTGTTTGCAACTGCTGCTGGCAATCACAAGTAATAAAGAGAGAAGGATAGTTAGATGATTTTTCATGGATCTAAATGTTATCAGGACCCTGCTTTCGCAGGGACAAGGTTTTTAATTTCATAAATGCCGGGAGGAAGATGATTAGGGCGAAGAAAGAAAATATTAATCCTCCCATGGTTCCTACAGCCAGGGAAAACCAGAAGGCATTATCTTCACCTCCGGTTAGGAAAGGGACCAATCCCAGAACAGTTGACATTACAGTCAAAAAAATTGGCACAATCTTTCCATTAAAAGCTTTCAGGAAGAGTTTGACATGGTCTTTTTTATACCTGCCAGCCTTCTTCAGGTTATTAAAATCATTTAATATATATAGAGCTGCATTTACTACAATCCCGCTGAGCAACAGGAAGGAAGCAAATCCACCCTGGTCAAAACTAAAATCGAAGATGTAGAATGTTAGAAATACTCCAACAAATGATACTGGTATAATTAGTACTACCGCTAATGGTTGTTTAAACGATTCAAGTAATACTGAACAAATCAGGTAAATAATTACTATAACCAGAAGGATTAGCAAGAACTGTTTTTTCTGAGGCGGTCGGTAGTAATTGTAACCGTGTTTTTCTGCCGAGTATCCAATCGGAAGGTGGTCTTTAACTTTTAAAAGCAAGCGATCCTGATGCAACTGAGCCAGTTTATACGCCCCAATAAAATCATATTCGACGATTAGAATATATTGTTGATTTTCACGTTCAATACTACGATTCTTTCCCTCACGATTCACTTCGCCAAGCTTGGAAAGCTTCACCAAAGATTCATCACTCTGTAGAGGTGAATTACTCATCATCCAAACATCAAACTCACGACTTTGCTTTGATTGCAATCTAATTGGTTGCAAATCACCATCAATAAATACACGTCCGTTAGGAGTATGATTAATAGACAGCCCATTGAGCTGACTCATAATCTCACCGGTTCCCATTCCATATGAATGCATCAGTTCAGGATCTATTCGAAGAATATATTCATACAATGGATCTCTTCGATAACCCATGCGGCTGATTATTGATCCTTTTTGAACTCTTTGATGCAGCATGGCTTCTTTGAGGGTCCATTCAGCATATTCCACAAGTTCTTCGAAATTATAGCCATAAAGAGCAACACGTTGAGAGCCCACTGTTTCGCTAACTGAATTATTAAAATACTGCCCTACTCCGGTTATTCTCCAGTCGGCTCCTCCAAGTTTATTGGCCAGGTCGTTTAGTTGATAGTACAACATAAAGGGGAAGGCTCCCAACTCAAATTCAGGTTTGAAATTCACAGTAATGTGTCCGCTTCTTGCACCTCTCACACGGGTTAGATACTGATCAATCTGCTCATACTGTGAAAGATACCGTTCCACTTCAACCATAAGGTCATTCATTTGCTGAAGAACTGCCCCTTCAGGTAGAGAAGCTGAAACATCTATTCGAGTGCGAATATTATATCTATATCTGTATCTATCAGCCACATGAGTCGTAAACAATCTCAGCGTTCCTCCCAGAGTTTTATCTAAAACAGGTTTCAATTTCTGGACATATGTATCAGAGGCCAATGTTTTTTGATACAATTTGTGATACCATTCCTCTCCTTCCATTCGGGTTGGCAGGTCATTAATCGGCAGACCAAAAAGCAAAATAGCAGCAACTATATATGCCCATCTGAAACGCTGGGCAAAACGAATCATTTTTTCATAAAAATGTGTGAAGCGTATAACCGGCTCTTTCCTTTTTCTGGTCTTGCTGCCATTCCTCTTTCTTAGAGGGATTTTTTCATAAAGTGAAGGAACCAGAAACAAAGCAACCATCAGACTGACAAACAGGTTGATGATTAAAACCATGGAGAAATCTTTCAACTCTTCTTTAAGGATATCACCAAAGAAACGAATTACCGTTAATGCACCTATAGTTGTAAGAGTTGCAGCCAGAATCGCAAGAAATACCCGACGGTTCTTTTTAGTTCGCATATGGTCGAGCATGACAATAGTATTGTCGATGATTAAACCAAGGGAGACCGTTATACCAGCCAGAGAGTACATATTTATATGCACCTTAAACAAGTAGTATAAAATAAAAGCCACTAACAGGTTGGCTACCAAACTGATGAAAATAATGGTCAGATATCTTATTTGTCTGCTAATCAACAAAACAAAGAGGAGTAGAATGGTAAAAGAAAAAAGAGTACGATAGTAGATCTTATTTAACTCCTCTTTTATGCTGATAGTTTTATCATCAACCAATATCAATATGTAACCAGGTGGGAAATCTTTCTGTAATTCTTTTATTTCCTTTTTCACTTCTTCAGCTACCTTCAGACTATTTGCTCCTGGTTCAGCTGTACAGGTTATGTTAATTGTATTATTTCCATTAATCCGGTCGTAGCCAGTAGGTTCTTGTTCCTTGTGTAAAATCCGGCATAAATCTTTTATTCGTACAATTCTTCCATTTATTGAACTAACGGGAATCTCAAGCCAGGAATTCTGCTTATCAGTAAATGATCTCAATATAATTGGCTTCGGTGATTTCACCTCATTATCTGCCAATTGATCAAAACCCATACCTAATACATCGTTTTGGAAATAAGATTGCAGAGCCGACAATATATCTTCTCTGTCCATCCCCAGACTCCAAAGTTGCTCCTGATCATAGGTCAATTCCCACTCCATCTGAGTTGCTCCACTCACATCAATACTGTGCATACCTTCAATATGCCCCAGTTTGGTTTCAATATGGTCTTCAGCATATTCCTGTATCAGTCTGGGAGAAGCGGGAGCATTCAAAGTATAGGTTAATAATATCTCTACCGTTTCATCATCGTCTGTATTGTATGGCGATATTCTCGGATAACTGACACCATCCGGCAGGCCTGGAAAAGCTTCTCTGATTTTTGAAGCAATTTCAAAGCGCATATTATCCATATCAGCATGTTCATCAAATTCCAGAGTTATCCAACCTGATCCCCTTTTTGATGATGAAGTAATGCCCTTAATCCCAATTGTGGTATTAAATAATCCTTCTAATGGAGCTGTAACTTCTTGCTCAATGAGTCGTGGAGAAGCATTTGCCCAGCCATAATATATTGTAAGCCTCGGCAGATAGCGTTTAGAATGAAGATGAACCGACAACTCTGGAATCAAAGCCAGACCAATAATCATCAGAACAATGAACGAGACTATTATGGAGAATGCAGGTGTTCTTTTCATGGAAAAAATAAAACTTTAGGCTTCGGGCTTATGGCTTAAATAACAGAATTCACTTTCAAGGTATCAGAAATACGGGCAAGCGAAAGCTTATTCTGTACTTAATATTTTAACGGTTTTAATTTCGATTTAGTGCGCTCATTTCTGTTTGGGGGACAGTAATGCTGTGTTAAAAATAGTGATGATCGGAACCAAAAACAAGCTGAGACGGAATAATTCATTATTTTTATTTCATTATTCCTTGTTATCCATGTCTCAGAAGTACTCGAAAATAATACAATGGCGATTCCTGGTTCTGTTTATGATTCTGGTTTCCCAAGCTGTCTTCTCTTTCGGCCAGAAAGAAGGAAACATCTGGTATTTTGGTGATCATGCAGGTATTGATTTCAGTGGAGAACACCCCATGCCACTGACAAACAGCCAGATGTATGCACCTGCCGGATCGGCCACCATTTGCGATTCCTTGGGTAATCTTCTTTTTTACACTAACGGATCCACTGTATGGAATCGCAATCATGAGGTCATGCTCCATGGAACCTCGCTTTTTGGAGATTCAACCGCCACACAATCGGCCAATATTCTCCAGCATCCTGAGGATTCATTGAAGTACTACATTTTTACCAACAGACGATATCCTGGTCCGGATAGCACCTATACCGGTGGCCACTTCTATATGGTAGATTTCAAGAATAATTCAGTTGGCAGAATCAGGCTGGAGGAATCATCTAATTCTCCAGATGAAGGAATGACTCCAATGGCAACTGAGAAATTCATGGCCATTCCTTAAGGTGCCCTCACTGTAGGAGCCAATGGAAAAAAAGGGTACTGGATCATTACCCACCAGATAAACAGCAATATGTTCACGGTTTTTCAGCTTGATAGCACCTTACGATTTTTCAATACCCAGGAACAGGGAAGTGGCCATGGAACGCAGGTTGCCGGCTATATGAAAGCCAATTTAAGAGGTGATCGATTTGCATTAGCTCGTTGGAAATGGGTTCAGGTTTTTGACTTTAGTCGCAGAAACGGAGAAATCACGTATCGTCACCATTTATATGGAGATCAGTCTTCTAACAGAGATAGTTATGTATACTACACTTACGGCTTGGAATTTTCACCATCCGGCAGGTATTTATATTGTACAGGCAGGGATGGCGGAATGATATACCGTTGGGATATGAGCCGTACCAATACCCGTGATATACGTAAATCAGCAAAATTTTTAAGGCATAAGCCAGAGGAGCCGACAGGAGCCTTACAATTAGCTCCTGATGGTAAAATCTATGTAGCCTTACAGGGCCAGGATCATTTGGGAGTAATTCATGCGCCCGATCAGGCATTTCCCAATTATGAAGATCAGGGAGTGAGATTGGTTGACAACAATACTGGTGAATCTGCCCTCAGTGGATTGGGATTACCAACAGATCTTTCATTTAACTGGCAAGCTCCACCATTTTACATCACCTATACCTGCTTTGGCAAACCAACACTTTTTTACCTGACTGACACTGTTGGACTTACAGGTAATCCCTACTGGACCATTTATACGGCAGGATCTCAAATACCAATTGATGCAGTGGAGTCTACAGGGACATTTGATGCCTGGTATAATTTTCCGGATACAGGAAACTTCAGAGTTGTTATGCATGCTAATTACAGTGGTGAAGACCTGGCTCATGAAAGAATGATTAAAATACATGGGATTCAGGCGATTGACTGGGTTGATACAACTCTCTTTTGTTCAGGTAATGACCTTGTTCTGGACGCTGGATACGGGGCATTTTACGAATGGGATGATACTGATGAACGCGATCGTATCAGAGTGGTTAGCGAGCAGGAATATCTACTCCAGGAATATCGGGTAAAAGTCAAAGATTACCATGGTTGTATTGCCTGGGATACTATTCATGTATTGAAAAAATTCTCTCCGGAGATTGTCAGAACAGAAACAGTGAAGGCTCTTTGTGGTGCTAAGAATGGTAGCGCAACAGTTATCCCTGTAGGTAATATCGACGACTTTGAATACTTCTGGGAGGAGGATTCAACGGAAACATCTAACACCCTTTCCAATATCGGAGGGGGTCAATACCATGTTCATGTTATTAATCCAAAAACAAGTTGCGCAAGGATCACCGAAATAACGGTTCCCGAGTTAGGGGGAGCTGATGTACAGATCATTGGCTCAGCTGACTCAATTGTTTGTCCGGGTACCCCGGTCACACTCACGGCTTTAAACGCAGATGCATATGAATGGATCAATCCTCCAGGTGCCACTTCTGAGCAAATCACAGTCACGCCGTTCTCTGATACGGTTTTCACTGTGCGGGCCTTCAGTCAGGATGATCAGGGCAATGAGTGTATCACATTTGCCGATTTTCACCTGAAGGTACATCCACTATCATATCCGGAGCTTGGGTCAGACCGCACGGCCTGCTCAGGAGACAGCATAAAACTTGACATAGCCGGAGAATTTGAGCATTGGAACTGGAATAACGGCTTAAGCGGTCCATCACAAGTATTCACTGAATCTTTTCAGAATCTTGTTCTGGAAGTTACCGACTTTAACGCTTGTATAACATCAGACACATTGAATGTGCTCTTTTTTGCACCTCCTCAATTGACCAGCTCCTCAACGAAAGCCTTATGCGGTGAATTAAATGGCTCTGCCACTGTTATTCCTGATGGGATTACTGAAGAGTTCCTTTACATCTGGGAAGCCGATCCTGAAGAAAAATCCAATACTTTAACTGCTCTGGGGGCGGGAATTTATAAAGTCGAAGTAATTTCCCTGAACACCTCTTGTTCATCAATAATAGAAATTCTCGTGGAAGAGTTAGGAGGCCCTGACACCAGGATTCTCCAACCCGAAGATACACTTGTTTGTCCCGGTAGCCCCGTAATATTAACAGCTATTAATGCTGAAGATTTCGAATGGATACATCCGGCAGGAGAAACGAATGCTGAAATTACAGTTTACCCTACTGATGAAACGAATTACATTGTTAGAGGAATCAGCCGGGATGATGAGGGGCATGAATGTAGCACATATGCAGAAATTACTATCCATGTAAATACTGTTTTCATCCCTGATCTTGGCCCTGATTTGTCGGCTTGCGAAGGGGATACTTTGTTAATTGATGCCGGTGTTGGTTATGATTTATATCGTTGGTCGAACGACAGTACAAGTCAGAGCGTTCAAATCACCTCCTCACATACTCCTTTGATTATTAATGTGATAGATCAGAACAATTGCCTGCAGAGTGATTCTGTGCGAATTGATTTCCACCCCTATCCGGATGTAAACCTTGGTGAAGATCAGACAATATGCTCTAATCAGCCAGTTATTTTATCAGGAGGTATTGGAGATGAATACCTTTGGAATAACGGATCTACTGATCAGGAAATCGAGATCATTGAATCGGGTATTTTTTCTATTGAAATAACTACTTCCGGATGCATGAGTCAGGATTCAGTATCGGTAAGACTTATTAATCCTGATCATATTATTGTCGACTCTATTTCAATAAAAGATGTGACATGTTTTGGTGGTAATGATGCAGAAATCATAATCCATGCCCATGGTCCCGGGGAAATGTATGCTTACTCTATATTTGGCAATGAGGAGTATCAATATAATGAAGGAATCTTTTCACAGCTATCCGGAGGCAGATCTTATTCTGTCTGGATACTTGAAGACTCAATTTGTGCCAAAGAGTACTCTGAATCAATTTATTTAAAGGACGCTGATTCAATTTTTATTGAATACCAGATCAAGCCTCCCGGATGTCCCGAATGTTCTGACGGAATAATTTTGTTAAAAGAGATAGAGGGTGGACATCCTCCCTTTGATATACAATGGTCTGATCTTGGGCAGGGAAGAGAAAGGTATAACCTGCCGGAGGGTTTATATGCTGTTACCATTACTGATTCCAGTCAATGCAAACGCACAATTCCCATATTGCTGGAACAGATGTTCAATATTCCAAATGCCTTTACTCCAAATGGCGACGGTTTTAATGATAGCTGGAAAATCCCAATTCTTCGGCATTATCCGAATACCAAAATATGGGTTTACAACAAGGCTGGAAAAATGATCTATGAATCCGCAAAGGGTTATCCTGTTCCATGGAATGGAATAGTTTCAGGTGTATCTTTACCAATGGGAACATACTATTATGTAATCATTTATGATGAATTAGCTAAGCCAATAAGCGGTGACCTTACCATTATTCGCTAAATTTTCACCTTTCCATAAGGTTTTTTTTCGTCATTTACACAAAAATCAGTACTTTTTGATCAATGAACGTGAGCGTTCGTCAAAACCATAGTGCCAGCCCTTTGTTAAAACATAATTTCTTCATAAATATTGATACAGGTTAAACCCTTACACAACCTTGCTATTTTTGGTACGGAATTTGCATTGGAATAACTAGTATCAGGTCCGGATAACCTTGGTACGAACTCAACTTTATTGCAACTTTAACATTTTATGGAAGGAGACACATTATGATTCTGAGAAAACTAGACAGTTGGTGGATCGCAAGCACGCGGTCTTTGATGAATCCGGTAGACAGACGGATTCTGAAGAATGTATTACAAAGCGGACGCACCTATCCAGGTGATGTTCTGAGGAGTTTGGGAATTTCACCTACACTTGGACTAAAAAAGATCATCGAGTTACGTCACAAAGGATATTTGATTCGTGACAATGAAGCCAGTACAATCAGGATTAATCCTGATAAACGGAAAGTTGTAAAAATTGTAACAAGCGGTGTTTAAATTTTTTGACTACAAGGCCTAGCTGATTTTAAAGCTAAGCAAAAACATAGCGGCGGATACTACCTGTAATAACAGGCGTATCCGTTTTTGCTTTTTTAGAGGTCTTTATCTGTCTGAATTACTTCAAATCGAGTCCAGGCAATGCGAAATCTGGTGATGCAACATGATTATTCCTAATAATCTCTTCCATTCGTTTTACAATCTCCGGATTCTTTTCAGCAATATTATTTTCTTCGCCCGGATCAGTCTTCAGATCGTATAGTTCAAGAGCTGCATCAGGATTCTGATTAACTTTGTATCTCACACCTTTCCAGTCACCCATTCTAACAGCCACACGTCCGCCTCTTTCATGAAATTCCCAGTATAAGTACTCATGAACTTTTTGTTTGTCTCTACCCAGAAGTTCTGGAAGCATTGTTATTCCATCCACAACTGCTGAGTGCTCACCACCAGCAAGATCAGCGAAAGTTGGGAACATATCCCAAAAAGATGAAATATGGTCTGATAAAGAACCGGGCTCTATTTGTCCAGGCCAGCTCACTAATAATGGAACCCGAATACCTCCTTCGTAGAGATCTCTTTTAAAGCCTTTATAGATTCCATTACTGTTAAAATAACGTGGATCAGCTCCGCCTTCCATATGAGGGCCGTTATCAGAACTAAAAAACAGAATTGTATTATCAGTTAATCCCAGTTCTTCAAGCTTATTCATTATGTCACCAACGGTTTTATCCAGATAATCAACCATGCCAACAAATGCCGCGTGTGATTCTGATTGGCTTCCATAGCCTCCCATTTTATAACTGGGCCCACTGTCAGTACCTTTATAAATCTTTTCAGGTAAATATTTACCACGATAGGCAGCCATATATTCTTCAGGAACTTTCAATTCAGCATGGGGAATAACTGATGGGTAATACAAAAAGAAAGGTTCATCTTTATGCTTCTCAATAAACTCCAGGGCCCTGGCATGAATCAGATCGGGAGCATACTGCCCCTCAAGCGTATCCACATTCCCTTCCAAAATGATTTTTTGTTCATTATCCCATAGATAATATGGATAATAATTATGTGCAATTCTTTGGCAGTTGTATCCATAAAACTCATCAAATCCCTGTTTATTTGGTCCTCCTTCTGAGTTAACAAATCCCAGTCCCCATTTTCCAAAACCTCCAGTCGCATATCCGGCCTCTTTCAATACCTCAGCAATAGTGAGCACACTGTCAGAAATCGGCCATTGTCCTTCAGGCTTTGTTGGCTTATTTCCTCGGATGGGTGTATGCCCTGTATGAAGTCCGGTCATCAGAGATGATCGGGATGGTGCACAAACTGTGCTACCTGAATAATGCTGTGTAAAGCGCATGCCCTGTTCAGCCAATAAATCAAGATTAGGAGTAGAAAACAATTCCTGTCCATAACAACTCAAATCACCCCATCCCAGGTCATCCGCAAGGATATAAACGATATTGGGCTTTTCAGGCAGTGTTGAACAAGAGAACATGCAAGTAGCGAGAAATACAAGAAGTAAAGACAGAGGTTTTTTCA
>Ga0233437_1003341_pt1 | contig 21357 bp, 19 predicted proteins | sample SI_122_August201_FD_182714 | JGI IMG/M metagenome (GOLD analysis project Ga0233437, IMG submission 182714) | Seawater microbial communities from Saanich Inlet, British Columbia, Canada - SI_122_August2016_200_MG | ecosystem: Environmental > Aquatic > Marine > Inlet | place: Canada: British...
TTTTCTCGGTTATCAAAGTAGCGACTATAGTTCTCGATCCCGTTGACGTAGCCGAGTTCGCGGATGGACTCCAGATCATAGTTGGTGCGTTGGAGTAACCTTTGTGCTTCAATGAGTTTGCCAGCGTTCTTGAGTGCCTTGTATTCTCGGTCGAGATCGGCACGTATCTCAAGTTCGGCTGGTTTGAACCTCGCAGGATCCAGGAGATAGTGTTTGGCTGGGTAGATAACGAGATTCTGGAGATCTTTTGGTTTACTGCTCACTGAAGAGCCGGAGATGGGGTCAAATTCGGTGATCGAGGAGATCTTGGTCAAGCCAAACTCTATTCGGTATGCAGTGTCCTGATAGGCGGGATAGATGTCGAGACTATTGCCCCTGACTCGGAATGTGCCGCGACTAAACTCGTATTCTGAGCGTTCGTACTGCATGCTGATGAGTTTGCGGGCTAGTTCTTGCCAGGCGATTTCTGTGCCAATCGAGACTGGAAGCTCGAACTTGCCGTACTCTCTGGGATCACCGATGTTATAGATCGCGCTCACCGAGGCCACGACGATGACGTCCTTACGGGTCATGATGTTTTTCGTGGTGACGAGGCGGAGTTTGTCGATTCTTTCGTTGATCTGAGCTTCTTTCTCAATGTAGGTATCTGAGCTAGCAACATAGGCCTCTGGTTGGTAGAAGTCATAGTAGGAGACGAAGTAGCTGACTGCAGAATCAGGGAAGAACTCGCGCATTTCCTGGTATAGCTGGGCGGCGAGAGTCTTGTTGTGGGTGATTAGGAGAGTTGGTTTCTGGGTTTGCTCGATGACGTTGGAGATCGTAAAGGTCTTGCCGCTACCCGTGACCCCGAGGAGAGTTTGGTCTTTGTTGCCAGCACTGAGTCCCTCGACTAGCTTATCGATAGCCTGAGGCTGATCTCCAGTGGGTTGGAAGGGTGAGTTGAGAGTAAACATGAACACTCTAGTATAACACTGTTTCGGGTATTATTCCTAGGAGGTATGTGACTAGGAATGAATGCGGTTGGCGAATTCTGAGACAATCTTGTCGATTAGTTCTTTGGACATACGTTCGTTTTTGGGTTTGGTGACATCCCAGTCAATACCGGGACCCATGTTCCCTTCGAGGAAGTAAACTTTGCCAGAATACTCAAGACAAAGTCGAGAGCATAGAGTTCGTGAGGTTTGTTGATTTTACGAGTTAGTTTGTTGCCTATTTTGAGTATGGAGCTCGGAATACTACTCTCTGGGACGTAGATTAACTCGCCTCCCTGATGTTCGTTACACAGGAATTCGTCTTTTTTGGCGATTCTGAGATAACTCTGGATAACCTGATTGTGCTGATAGATGAGTCTGATGTCGGTAGTCGTAGGCTGATTATGGTGGAGGTATCCTTGGTTGAAACGTAGAAATGGCTGGAGAACGAAAGTGATGTGGGGTGAGTCGGCCATTAGTTTGGCGATCTTGGTCTGGTAATCGTGAGTGATTTTGTAGATGTAGTTGCCCCCTGCCCCGTAGCGATCCTTGAGGATGATTGTAGAGGAGAAATCAGAGCGGAAGGGATGTTTTTTGACTAGCGCACGTAGTCTAGCAAGAGAGTTGGTGATGACATCTAGTTTGGCGGAGCGCAAGGAAACTGTGGGAATGGAGTAGTTGGGGAGCTCAAGATGGGTGCGGAGTTTGTCAAAGAAGGTGGCGCGGAGATCCTGATCATTGAATGTTTTGATTGTTGGGTCGGAGAGAAGGAGTTGGCGCTCTGATTTGCGTTTTGCGCTCACTGGAGAGAGCTTGGTAAAAATCTGGTTAGATCTGGCTTTTTGATTGATTTTCGTCCATTTGTTATTATTGGAGGTCCAGTAGCTCTGAGTGGTACCAGGACCGATGATGTCGGAGGAGCAGGCGAAACCAGCTGTGATACCTTGATCGTGACAGGCCTCTAAGAAATAGTCATATGAGAGGTTATAGTTGGCACGCTTGGAGTCCACCCTGAATGGGTGTGTCCCAACGCTATCTGGTATGGTGGCGCTCTCTGCTATACCTGCTGAATAAACAACTAAAACATCGAGGTTAGTAATAGTAGACATAATTAACCTATAGCAACAGTATACACTAAGGTTGGAATGGCTGGTATAATTATCTGGTAAGTTGGTGGCTGTAACTCAGCTGGTTAGAGTGCCTCCCTGTGAAGGAGGATGTCGGCGGTTCGAATCCGCTCAGCCACCCATCGCTGGATTTGTCGACAAATAATCCACAAATTGTGCCGAATTATCCGCATTATCAAGAGGTTCGAACCTTTTGGCTACGGCATTCACAGAAATTGCAATCTTTTGGATCTGTTTTAGCGGTCTTTTTAGTTCTATGTCTAGGATACCGTTAGTTAGTAAGAGGTTCGAGCCAAGATAGGCTACTAGCTCCCTTTTCTTGTGATCGTTGCCCTCTAGGAAGCTCTGGCGGGCTGTAACGGCGAAGCTGAGGTCCTGGTCTAGCTCTGTAAGGCGCTCGCTTACCCTCTGGTCAATCCCGTCGAATACGCTCTTGCGAATATCCTTGGTTTTTTCTAGTTCGGCTAGCTTGTTCTGGTAGTATTCCTCTGGTATTTTGTCATCCATATATTTCTCGATTAGTTTGTCGATGGATTGCAACGTCTCGTCATAGCTAGCTCTAGCTCGCTTGATACTGAGTCCACGGTCCTGGATTAGCTTCTCCTGGTCCAGCTTGATCTCTGACAACGCCCACTTGTGAAATGACTCTGGGACCTCGATGCTATCGAGCAAGTCAAGATATTGCGACTCTAACTTTTCTACTCTGAGATAGGACTGTTCGCACTTCTTGTCTTTGTTCTTTTTGGTGCAACGATAGTATGTGTAGTTGTGGGTGTTGCCATTCTTTTGTCTCTTGAGTTGTTTTTCTGCCGTAATACTACAACCACACTCTCCACAAGCCATCATCCCAGTGTAGGGTAAGAAGTGTTTTTGTGGTTTGGATTTTCTCTTGTAGCCAAGGATCTCCTGGATGGTGTCGAACTCGTGTGGCTCGATGGCTTTTTCGGCTTGCGATGGATAGATCTGATCACTGCCGAGCGGATATTCGAATGTGCCTGCGTACAGAGGGTTCACTAGGATCTCATACCAGGTGCTGTTGGGCAGTGGACCACCCTTCTTGCCCTTGAGGCCTAGCGTGATGAGATGTTGTCTGGTTTGCACTGGAGTCATCTGCCTGCTGGCGACTAGTTTGAGCCCCTTTTGGATGAGCGGGAACGACTGCTCGTCTATGATGATCTCGTCCTCCCCTAGCTTCTTGTACTGAACATGTTTGTAGCCTGGTGGAAGTACGGCGTTGGGTAACCAGCCCCTCTCTGCCTTCTTGATTAGACCACGCCTAGTGTCTAGGCTGAGGTCCTTGCTAAACTGGTTGTTCATCCCGAACTCAACATACATCATCATGACGTTGTCATCAGGCATCCAGTTACGCTCGACTGTTCTGATGTGCTTGATCTGTTTGCGATGGAGTAGTCCCATGATCTTGCCTGCGTCATCTGGGTTGCGAGAGAGTCGGGATAGCTTCCAGACCACGATCCCCTCTGCCTCGCCTCGCTCTATCATCTGGACCATCTGGTTAAACACTGGACGACCTATCTTGAACCCAGAAGCAGATTCGTGCATGACCTTGACTACCTTGAGTCCGTGTTCCCTTGCGGACTCTTGCATCACCTCAACTTGTGACTCGATAGAGGCGACCTGACGATCTTCTGAGGTCGTGGACTTACGCGCATAGAGGATATAGCGGTTGTGCTTGGCTAGTTTCTTGGTGGTTAGCTTGCGTTTATACATAAATAGGCAGTCCTGGTTAACCTATAGATCGCAAGACCGATAGCAGAACTGCCAATTTATGCTTGCGATGCTTAGGTTAACTATTTCATTATAGACTATTTTTGCTGTAGCTCGAACATTTCTTTGGCAACCTGTCGTGCGAAGTTTTGTGTCTGCTTGTCATTATTGGTTTTGGAGAAGTCAATGGACCTTACGACCTTGTTCGCTCTTCCAGCACCTATTGCACCGTATGACCTGTAGGTAGTTGTGATGTGTTCGTGTCCCATGTTCTGCGAGAGTGCCTTCATCTGTTCTGGTGTGCTAATGTACCGTTCTGCCAGGTTGGTGACAAAGTGTCGGAATGAGTGAGGATAGTAGTATTGAGTATGCGTCTCTTTGCATCTTTGGCGAAAGATCTTACGCATGGGACCTGCGTCTGCCCAGAACTCGCTAGACACTCCCTTGGCTTCGTATGCGTGATGATCTGGTCCGACTAATCCAATCTCTGTACTAGGGAATAGAGGATCACCGTCAGCAAAGTGTCTGTCGTTCTTTAAGTATTTGTACCACTCGTCAAAATATCTGTACAAATCATCGTCGATAGCTAGCAGAGTAGTGAATATCTCTTTGCGGAACTTGGTTTTGACTCCCATACTTGGTAACTGTTTGACTACCCTATCGAGTGGATCGTAACAGCCGAGTCGTAATGTTACGATTGCCTGATCTCTCATGCCAGTGAGTGCGGTAAAGGCAATGAGTGCCCTATCCCGCCTCTCGATCTCAGTATTCGCTGAAAAGCTACACATTGCCTTGATCTCATCTAGAGAGGGATATTTGGGCTCGCTGGGAGCTGTAGCCTGCTTGCGCTCGTTCTTGGAGAGTTGTAAGTAGCGTACATCATGTAACTGTATTTTTGATTTGTACCCTGGTTGAATAGCTAGCCAGGCAAAGAAGTTACGTACATGACGTATCATTGCGTATCTACTCCGTATGTTAAGTGGATTTCCTGATCTTTTGCCGGGGTTAGTTGCGAGATATTTTTTGAACAGTTCAGCACGTTTGTTGGAGTATCTGGTGTAGTCCTCGTGTTCTGTGCAATCTTCGTATTTCTCGATTGCTTTTTCTACTGACCGGATGGTCAGATCACTCATTCCTTCTGCCCCTTGGTACCAGCGAAGATATTTCCTTTTCACTAGTTCGTTTTTCTGCCTGATCTCTGTCTTTTTAGACATGATTATCCTTTCCACTCGATTGTGAGTGATACAAAGAGGACGGGCGGTCAATATTAATATGCCCTTCCTCAGCTAATATATTTGGTGATTGTGTGAAGAATCTACATACTTTGTTGCCACATCTAATGCACTTACCTTCTCGCCTCATCGAGCGCTTGTTGTGCCCTAGTTTTGCCTGCTGATCTACGGTAACTACATCAGTTGCCTCTACTGCGGATTTACACGATAGGCAGTAGTACTGGTTGGGTCCTAGCGTGACCTTGCTTGATAGTTGGCGCTCTGTGTAATACCTTTTTACTGCGGACCCTAAATAGAGTGCATGGTGGCTACTGGCATTGATAGGCTTGAGCCCATCCTGTCTCCATGTCCTCACGGTCTGTGGGTGTACGCCTAGCTTGCGAGCTAACTCTACTGTAGTGTAGGTGCGTCTGCCGATCAGTCTATGCACGCTAATTTTCTTTTTCATCTGAGTTCTCCGGATAGTAAGTATTATTTGGTGAGTAGACTGCTCTATATAGACTGACTAGGTTGTTACCCAATTCTCTTGCATCACTGGTTGAGAGACGCTCCCCGTATTCATCGAGGTATAGCTTTTGAAAGGTGATGAGTGATCTGTTTGTTAGCATAGCCACAGAATCATAAACCCGAATTTGAGAGTTCTAGATTAAATGGATGTTTCTGGAAATATCAGAGGATAGATAGCTAGAGTTAATACTTTAAAAGTCGATTCGTGGAAATATACCTACTTGACACGGTTCTCAGTACTAAGAGTGATTAGATTATCAATCTCCCTCAAGACTTTGTCTGGTAAGATTCTGAACTGATCAGGAGTGAGTGCTGAACGAAATTTGATATAAGTAGATCCCTTGTCCACACGCTCATCTAGCATATACACAATTAGCGCTTCACATAAAGGCGAGAGATTCCTTCGCGATTTGACATAATTGATTTGCTGACTCAGATTGACTTTTTCTTCAATTTCGATTTTTAGATACTCTTCATATATATCTGGTCTCAAGCTTGATCGTCGTGAAAGTAATTCTTTGAGAACAAAATAGTAACTCGATGATCTATTTGACCTAAATGCTGAAATTACTTCACCCTTCAGTATAGACCCCATCATTAGGATCTCTTTACCTACAGTTACTATTTCAAAAGAATATCTTGATCTAGGGTTTGACACTCCTGAGGCAACTCCTAGTACCTTTTCAATTGGATTGGTCTGATCTCTCTTCACCTCGATTGTATCTTCGAGAGGTAGTCTCGTAGTGGAAAACAAATTGCCAGAAATTGCTAAATCATCGATCTGTGTAGGATTTAGCATCCTAGCGGACACAAGCATCTGCAATTCTAGAGACTTGCCATTACTCATATCTCGCAAGTAATTGTCTACAGCCTCATCTGGTAAGAGATACGCCGAAGCCTCGACATATAGTCCAAGCTCGAATACATTCTCGGAATTTTTCATCAGACTAATCAATTCACTTGGTTTGATAGCCTCAGGATCACGCATTGACTTGGTTAGCCAAGCCATTGATCTGATTTCCCATAGACGACTTTTGCAAAAATCAAATTGGGAATAACTTAATTCATCCTTTGCTTGCTCGACTAGTATTAGCTTAGCTAGCCAAAACCTCTGCCATCGGAATAGATGAGTGTTCTCGAATATGCTCTCGATCGCTAACTTAACCCAAGATTCAGATCCATATGGTTGTAGATAACGAGCTATCAGATCAGCAATGGGTGGTAATTCTGAAAAGAATTGAATGATATTCTTTGCAAATGCAGAATCATTCGTTGACCTTAGATGATAACGCAAAATTGATACGTCTGGTCTATTTAAAACATCACCCATAAACAGTTTGCCTATGACTTCATCTGCCTTAACTTTTACATCTTCGGCATGTGTCCATTCATTGAAAGATTCGTTGTCCATGTAAGGATATTCGACTCCTCGCTCATCAAAAAACGCGCAAGATTGAATAAACTCAGATTTAGACTTGCTATTTAGATCAAGACCGAGTGTATCGAGTGATTCGGTCATAATCTCTAATGATTTCATCAGGTCATTATTCGATCTAGCCATGATAATCATGTCATCCATATATCGTACATATCCAACTTCGCTAGCCAGTTCCTTATAGGTACTATCGATAATTCTCAAGTAGTAATTTGCTAGTACGCTAGAAGGATCAGGTCCCTGAGGTATACCGCAACCGCTCGGATACCAACTAGTGAGTAGATTGAGTAGAAGTGATCTGATTCTATTGGTTCCAATCTCGTCTTTCTTGATTTGTGTAAGCAGTCGTATATGAGGAATGCTGTCAAAGAAGGAGTGTACGTCGTATTCACCACGGTAATTCATATTTCCATTATCAAAATATGCTCTCTGTGTCTTCCAGAAGCTCTTGTAGCCCTCCTTATATGACTGTAGATAGTAATGATCATCTGATTGTGAAATGCCGGGATAGTAACTCAACTCACTTCTCCCAGATTCAAGCTGATTGCCCAGTACTTCAGGATTCAATAGGGCTTGATAAACTACTCGGTCAACCATTGTGAGCATAGCTAAACGCCGAATGCCAAAATTTTGTTTGGGTTGGTGAAATAGGTAGTTTTCATCAGGTTTGTATTTGTCTTCGATAAGTTGTTTGGAAAGTGATCGAAAGAATACATCACCCAATTTTTCTATACCATTTACGCCAGGGACCCAGAACGGATCAAGTGGCAAAGATGACTTTTCTATCTCATACCTAACGAACTCAAAAGCCAGTTTCAGATTATCAATACTTACAAAATGATCAAAAAGAGCGTCATTCATTTGCATATTTTACCCCATAACACAAGGTGAAAGTGAGTGATACAATGGAATAATCAAGATATAGCAGAATAGCATATGGCAAACAAAAATCTTACAAATGCAAAAAGAGCAAAGAATGACGAGTTTTATACCCAGTACAGCGATATTCAGAAAGAGATTGAGGCATATCTGGAATACAACCCAGATGTATTTCGAAGCAAGGTGGTCTATTGTAACTGCGATGATCCGTTTGAGAGCAACTTCTTTCGATACTTCGTGCTCAATTTTAATAAGCTGGGCTTAAAACAGCTTATTACCACCAGTTACAAACCTTCTCCTGTAGCAAACACGCAAATAGAACTGTTTGGCGATGACAAAACTCTCATAAAACTAACAGGTCGTCCTAAGATAAATGCCAACAAGTTTATTATCAACGAAGTACATGATATAGACGGTGACGGTGAGTTCAACTTGAAAGATGTTGCCAAGCAGTTAAAGGCAAACAAACATAATGAATGGACGCCTCTAAAAGACGATGGCGACTTCCGTAGTGTTGAGTCTATAAATCTATTAAAGCAATCCGACATCGTGGTAACTAATCCTCCATTTAGTCTGTTTCGTGAATACATAAAACAACTTGTTGATTATGATAAAAAGTTTTTGATTATTGGTACATTAAATGCGATTACCTACAAAGAAGTTTTCCCGCTATTAAAAGAAAACAAAGTTTGGTTGGGTAATAATTCTAAGGTTAATGGGGGTGCGATGTTCTATGAGATTCCAGAAGCCATTGCTAATTTAGATCAAATTCGTGAAATAAAAACAAATGCGCTCGGTAAAAAAATCTATATTACTAGAGTGCAGGGTGTTCGTTGGTTCACCAACCTAGAACATGGCAGGCTCCACGAACAACTGCCCTTAATGACAGAAGCTGATGTTATAAAATTCAGCACTAAAAAGCCTTTCGATAAATATGATAACTACGACGCGATTGAAGTTTCGCTGGTTAAGAATATTCCATGTGATTACGGGGGTGTGATGGGTGTGCCAATTAGTATCATGGATAAGTATAGTCCTGAACAGTTTGTAATTTTAGGAACAAGTGACAATGGTCTTGTTGATGATAAATTCAAAAAAACACCAGGTTTAACAAAAGAATTTGTTGATGATTATTATAAAGCAGGTGGTACAGGATCATATAAAGAAGGTAATCCAACAGCTGGTTGTTATAAAGATAACGTCGCAAAAATGGTGTATAAAAGAATTTTTATTAAACATAAGAAGAAAATAGTATGAAAACAACTCTTAAAATCGACATTACTGTAAAAGATATTTGTGACGGCTTCGTCTATAACGAATTAGAGGGTAAAGGGCTATTTGGCTTGTCTGGCAAGCTCACTATCCAACCAGAGTATCAACGCAATTATATTTACTCTTCAGATGGAAGTAAAAAAGAGATAGCAGTCATTGATTCAATCCTCAAAGGCTACCCAATAGGTTTAATCTATTTCAATAAGGTGAATAAAAACAAATTCGAAGTATTGGATGGACAACAACGGATTACCAGTATAGGTAGATTTATTACTGACAAGTTTGCCGTTAAAGATGAAAACGGCATGGAACAATATTTTGGTGGAATTGCCTCAAATAAGCAGACAATAATTCTAAATACAAAGCTACTCATTTATGAGTGTGAGGGCACTGAAAGCGAGATAAAGGAATGGTTCAAAACAATTAATATCGCTGGAGTCCCACTAAATAACCAAGAACTATTAAACGCAGTTTATTCTGGACCCTTTGTAACTCTATGTAAAGAGGAGTTTAGCAATAGCCAAAATGCTAATATTCAGAAATGGAATGCATACATCCGAGGTAGCGCCAACAGACAAGAGTTTCTGGAGCGAGCGTTGGACTGGGTAAGCAAAGGAAACATTGGTGATTATATGAGTAGTCATCGTAATGACAACAACATTACTGAGTTGAAAACCTATTTCAATAGTGTCATTGATTGGGTATCAAGTGTGTTTACAGATGTCGAGAGTGAAATGCGTGGCTTAGAGTGGGGAAGGTTATACGAACAGTATCACAAAACATTATATGATCAGGCAAAAGTGTCACAAGAAGTGCGTAGGCTTTATAGTGATCCTTATATTAAAAATAGAAAAGGTGTCTTTGAGTTTATCCTTGGTGGTTTAGTAGGTACAAGGTTACTAAATGTCCGCGTTTTTGATGAGGCAACTAAGAATGTAGTTTATGCAAGACAAACAGAAGAGGCCAAGTCTAAAGGTGAATCAAACTGTTCTCTATGTACCCTGGGACATGATGTTAATCATAGTAAAGTCTGGAACTTGAATGAGATGGATGCTGATCATGTTGAGGCGTGGAGCAAGGGAGGTAAAACAGACATTGAGAACTGCCAGATGTTGTGCAAAACTCATAATCGAGCTAAAGGGAATAAATAAGAAATTTAGATGAAACCTAACGGATTTGTCACCGCCTCCAAGCTATACGACTATCTCCAGTGCGTGCATCGACCGTGGCGAGATGTGTATGGTCCCCAGGGAGAGCAGAGTAAGGAGACTAACCCATTTGTAGAGCTACTATGGACCCGTGGAGTGTCGCATGAGGAGGAGGCGATCAAGAAACTGGGTGAGTATCTGGACCTGAGTGATGGTGGACAGGGTGAGAGGATGGAGCGTACGCAGAAGGCTATGGAGGACGGTGTGGAGCTACTGTACCAGCCCGTAATCAGACATGAGCACCTACTAGGCATCCCTGACCTACTACGCAAGCAGGCGGATGGGTCATATATCGCAGTGGACATCAAGAGCGGGAGAGGTCAAGAAGATAGTGCCGAGAGAGACGATGAGAGTGGCCCCAAACTCAAGAAGGATTATGCCGTGCAACTATCCCTATATACGGATATTCTGGAGCGTACAGGGCATAGTAACGGGCTGAGACAAGCGATCATATACGACATAGACCATGAGGAGGTGTTGTATGAGCTCAACTCTCCAATGGGCGTGAGAACGCCGATGACGTACTGGGAATATTACCAACAGGTAAGAGAGGAAGTGACTCAACTACTGGCTAATACTAAGCAGAATGATCCCGCTAACTGTGGATCATGCAAAATGTGTCCATGGTATGTGAGTTGTAAGGCTTGGGTAGATGAGCGTGATGATCTCTCGGGACTATTTAGTACAGGGAGAAGTGTCAGGGACGTGCTACGAGATGATATTGATCTAACTACGGTTAAAGAGGCGCAGGAGATCAACGTCCCTGCCCTACTGGACCAGAAAAGAGCTGGAGGCAAGGAGCATCTGAGAGGTGTCGGCAAAAAGACTCTGGAAAAGATCAAGAGACGAGCAGAGATCCTGGCAAATAATCAATCACCCGTGCTATATAAGCAGATTGAGCTACCTGAGGTGTCGTATGAGCTGTTTTTTGATATAGAGGATGATCCGACCCAGGGTTTTGTGTACATGCATGGAGTATATGAGAGAGGTCCTGATGGGGAGAAGTTTGTACCATTTGTGGCTAGTGAGTTTACCCCTGAGTCAGAAGAACAGGCGTGGAGGGAGTTTTGGGAGTATATCCGGTCCCTGCCGGAGAATGATTGGTGTTTGTACTACTACTCTGCACACGAGCGCACGATGTATAAGGCACTGTCTAAGCAGTATCCTGATGTTGCGACTCTGGAGGATGTGGAGTGGCTGTATCAGAAGAGTCGAGCGATAGATCTGTACTTTGATGTCATTCTCAAGCACACAGACTGGCCACTCAGTAGCTATTCACTGAAAGCGATTGCGCAGTATCTAGGTTTCAAGTGGAGGGATGAGACGCCATCTGGCGCTCTCTCGATTGAGTGGTACAACCGCTACCTAGAGACCAAGGACCCTGAGATCATGGAGCGAATCCTCTTGTACAATGAGGATGATTGCAAGGCGACAATGGTGATCAAGGATGCGCTGGTGGGGATGAAGCCCACTGACTAATTTATGCTATCCAATATCCAAACAGTTAGGTGTTAGATTTTACTCCGATAGTAGCCTATAAGATTGACATCAAGGTACACATCTGCTACACTCCGCCTCGTTAGTATCCAGATAACAGCAGATCTAAGCGATTTGCGTATTGTCTGTACACCGACAAATTTTTGCACCTTAAAAACTTCAAGAGAAATGTATTACCTTTCAAAGGTTAAGGTTGATGGCTGGACTGAAAGTCCCATATGGGAATTTCTGAAAGTCATCAACCCAATCCTATTTCACGAGGTGAAAAATGAAAGGTATTTCGAAAGTCCTGTACTCCCTGTTGGTCGCCTTTATGGTTGCCACACTCGCATCAAGCGCATTAGCGCAAGGTAGCGAGCCGCCTATTCCCCCTGCCACCGTCAACGGCAATTATGTTCTCGACCAGCTAGACTGGTTGACGACAGAGCAGGAAGCGGAAATCAATGCCATAGTGTCAGAACTTGACACTCACAATATGGCACAGATTGCCGTAGTTACGCAAAACGATTGTGGCGCTGATTCCCAGACATACCGCAACACCTTCTTTCGCACTTGGGGCATTGGCCACAAGGAAAAGAATGATGGGCTGTTGATCCTGGTCTGTTGGTACGACGGTGACACGTCAAGGCGCAAGCTCGAGCAAGAAGTAGGCTATGGTCTAGAAGGTATGATTCCCGATACGATGACCGCTCGAGTTGCTCAACAGTACTTCGTTGCTGCCTTCAAGACTGGCAAAGAAGCTGCTCAGGTCGTTGCAGATCATGATGCAGGTGCTGCGCTCGTCAGAATGGTGAAAGCCTACGATGGCATCATTCGTGGTGATACGCCAGTAGAACTACAAAAAACTGAAGGTGATGGTAGCTCAGCATTATCTTTGCTGCTTATCATCTTGGTTATACTAGTGGTTCTAATCGTGCTCATTGCATGGTTGTCTGATGGCTCTGGCTACTCCGGCGGATATTCTAGTGGTGGTTCATCCTCCTCTGGTTCATCCTCCCCCAGCTCTTCCTCTTCATGGGGTGGTGGTTCATCTGGTGGTGGTGGTAGCTCATCTAATTTCTAGTTTCAAAATTGTCTATTCAAACCAAACTTTCTAATAAGGAGAAACAAAATGGATACATCAGCACGTAATTGGACTATCGGCATCGTGATCGCAGTCTTACTGTTCTCACTCGTCGGGATTAACAACGGCATCGTCGGCAAAGCCAACGAAGCTCGTAATCAATGGGCGAATGTGCAGTCTTCCTACCAGCGTCGCACTGACTTGGTAAAACAATCAATGCCTGCCGTTATAGGAGGCTCTAACCAAGAACTCGCCGTATTCAAGGAATTAACCAACCAGGCAGCAGCTTTGGCCGGTTCATTCCGACGCGACGAATTTGGTCAGCCGATTGTGCCACAAGGAGCAGACGCCGAAAAGGTACAAGGACAGATTGCTGCCTTTGACAAAGCTTTTATTAACGCGATGAGCTACATGGCTGATAATCCCGACATCACCTCTACCCAGCTTTACGCTGACTTCATGGTACAGGTCGAAGGTTCGGAAAATCGGATCAATATCGCTCGGCGGGACTATAACGCGGCTGTTACGAACTATCGCAATAGCGTTCAGATGTTCCCCGGCTCATTCGTCGCTGGCTTTGGTGGACATACTGCCAACCAGTTCCCCTACTTTCAGGCACAAGAAGGCGCCGATCAGGCTCCATCTGTCGACTTCCCGACGCCTGCCCAGTAACTGAATAAGTTACAAAACACCCGCTTAATCCCTCGGGACTTGCGACTGACAACAACAAGTTATTGCTCCGGCAATCAATTCAATCACCATCAAGGTGATATAGTCAGCCAAGTAAATGGGTAACAATTTGGTCAAATACGTTTGGCTAATACATATTCTCAAGAAGTAAAGGTGCTCGGGTGGTCCTGGACAATCAATGCATGTAAATGCAAAGACCCAGAACCACCCAGTACTTCTGCTAGTGTAACTAGCACTGACGAGTCCGTCGATCAATTTTCGACTACAAGGACGAAAAGTACCATAAATATTTCATACCAAACTCAAATTAGGGATAGAATAATTCATCAACAAGGTTCGAACGTACTCCCGTAGGCTACCCCAACAATATTTCCTCAAGAAAGACTATATCAAATTAGTGCAACCCATGACCGGAGTTCGAACCTTGTAAATGGTATTATATCTTTGTGTAATACTATAGTTACATAATTTTAGTAATATTTGGAGAAATATGAGTCTTGAAGGCGCTATTAAAAGAATTAAAAGTGGATCTTTCTCTCTTGATGGTAATATGACTGAGAAGCAACTTAAGTTTTTGAGTGAATACATGCATGATGATTTTACTAGTTGGGAAGTTTCGTTAGGTAGGGGTGGATCTTTTGCTGTTGAATATCCACCTGAGGGAGTTAGTAGTGCCTCAAATTGGAAAGACTCACTTGAGGTAATTTTATTGCCTGAGCTTACATCCTTACATCCAAAGATACTTAGAAGGAAAATAGTAACTAGATTTGTTCCAAGACTAATTGATCGTGAGAGTGGTATATCAGTCTCTGGAACTGGAACTATTCCTAAAGAGAAAGGGAAGGTTAAGGAGCATTGGATTAGATTACCAATTATTGGTCCAAGAGGAGATCTTGTGAGTGAGCAAGAGACGTTATTTACACTCATGCACGAGATTGCAGAGATTGATTTTTGGCAAAAAAGTGCTGACATACCACATGATTGGATTTCATTAATTCGAGAGAGTGCAAGAGGAGATCAGTTGCTAAGAGAAAATAGGATTACTGAATATAACCACCTTACAGATGAAAGTATTGCAAACCTGAGAGCTGAGAGAGCAATGAGGCGCAAGTGGCATGATTACTCAATGGATGGATGAGTTTTTATTGATATTTTTAAGAATTATGTTACTATAGGGCAATGTCTGAACAAATTGTTGCCCCAGCGAGTGCGTATGCAGAAGAGCTCAGGTATATTACCGCTCAAGTTCTTCATAATAATATTTTTGACGCCATGCTAGCTAGTGTACCAGAAGGGAATGAGCATCTTAAGCAAGCTATGAAAGACTATTATCGTGTAGAGCCGGGAGGACTATTTCATCCTCAGGGATTGGCGTATTTGAAAGAAAGAGACCCAGCACTTCATGGTGAGTTAATGAATGCGAGTCGAATGTGGCGATTAGCGTATATTCAAGAATTTGAGGGAACTCAATAGCCACATCTATTATCTATACTAAATCTGAGCGCAGGATGCTATAGATCTCATAATCAAAATATTCTCCGTTAAGATACTCATCTTGTCTTAGAGTTCCCTCTTCGTGAAAGCCGATTCTCTCTGCGATTGCTCTACTCTTAATGTTTTTGGTGGCAATCTTGAGCTCTATCCGATTAAGCTTGAGGGTCTTGAAACCGTAGTCTATTAGCGACTTGACTGCTTTGGTCATGGCTCCTTTTCCCTGATAATCATGAGATAGCCAGTAACCAATACTAGCCTTATTACTAACCAGATCAATATTGTTGAGCCCGATAGTACCGATTAGCATATCTTGGTTCCACAGTCCCATTTGCAGGCCCGCTTTCTTGTCATATTCCTTCTGACATTTGAGAATAAAGCTTGCCATGTCTTCTCTTGTCTTGGTGTTTGGCACCCAGATAAGCCACTTCTCTAGCATCTCTCTATTACTATCTACTAAATCAAGTAATATTGAAGCATCGTTCTCAATCCATGAACGAATTTCAAGATTGTTGTCTACTGGAATGATGTATTGTCTCATTTTGCAATTATATCAATATTTTCAAACCAAACTTAATAGAGTGTTTGGGTGTAAGCATGAGCTGATTGAGAGGTGTGATAGAGTGTGAACAAGGTTCGAACATGCTCCCGCAGGCTACCCAAACTATCTTATAGTATTGACTTTTCCCTGGTATTCTTGAGCCAAATTTAGGCATAATTATACTTTTGGGTCCCTAGAATCGGGTTTTATCAGGATTTGACGATGCTTGAGTTGAGTAGGATTGACTCAATTACTTTCTCTTTTTGTGGTCGTTTTAAGCCTCGATGAATACGAGTGATGTCTTTGATATGCGAGAAGTGAGATTCTAGAGAATTAGTAGTTGTGGGAATGTCGAGGTCAGAATACTTCTCGTATGTAAACAAGTAAGGCGAGTTAGTGTGGAGGCTTTTGACGGCTGAGCGGAGTCGCTGGTGGGTATAAGTCTTTTTGCCAGTGTTGGAGTCCGTAGTTTTCTCGTTTAAGAAGTCTTTGTAGTGGTTGATATAGGCAAACAGGTACTCACCAAACTCAAGTTTAGATACCTCTCCTAGCATCTCCACTAATTCCTTTAGATCAATGCCAGCTATTAGTCGAGGATTTTTGGTGACATATCTTCTCATGATTTGTTTCTGGTGGAAGTGACAGAACTGAACTGGGCAATCCTTAAAAACATTGATAAGTCCACGAAAACCATCACAGGTGACGGAAGTGATGGTGTAACCTTGGTTAACAAGATTGTTGAATCCTTGCTTGTAGTAGCAAAGTTTTTCCTCATCTATAAATCTCCACCATAGATTCTCTTTCCCACTCGCATCTCGCAATACCACTACTCCCCATTGCTCATTCTCTTTCTTGCCAAAGAAGCTGGAATCGACCAAGAGATTAATCGGTCGAGGATTGTGGATCTTGGCTGGAAGCTTGATCCGCTTGAAATTGTGCTTGATCGAAAGCTTGCTTCTACCCGTCTGCTCAGAGAGCTCTCTTAGAGTTTGTTTGCCAAACACATACTTGTCCCACAGCTTCTCAGCTTGCCTCAGTTTGGCTGGTTTGCTACTCGCTTCGAACTTAGTTTTACAGTCTTTACACCAATATCTTTGCTTACCTCGCCTGACTCCTTTTTTAGTTGTATTGAGTGACCAGCACTTCGTGCAACGTTTTTTTTGACATCATTTTCTCCTTAACTACTTATTTAGACGTATATCAAGGAAGAATATATCACTAACGGGGACCCAAAAGTATAATTATGCCCAAATTTATCTGCTAGAATATAGAAATGAAAATAGATACTAAATCAACAAATCAAGACATCGAGATCCCAGCCATTGGATTAGGAACATGGGGAATAGGTGGATTCATGGAGACTGACACCTCGCAGGACGAAGAGGCTATCCAGTCAATCAAGGACGCAATTGAGATAGGCTACACACACATTGATACTGCAGAGCTATATGGTGCTGGACACACAGACGAATTGATTGGCGAGGCAATAAAGGGCATGGATAGATCTAAGCTGATTATCACAAACAAGGTTTTTAAGACTAATCTCAAATATGATGATGTAATCACAGCCTGCAAAACTAGCCTAGAAAAACTGCAAACAGACTATATTGATATTTACTTGATTCATGCTCCTAACCCCGATGTTCCATTAGAGGAAACAATGAAAGCTATGGACTACTTGGTCGAGAAGAAATTGGTTAAATATATTGGAGTCAGTAATTTTTCTGTTGCCCAGATGGAAGAAGCTCAGAAATATTCAACTAACAAGATAATTGCCAATCAGATTCCTTATAACCTGGCTACTAGAAATGTTAATCTTACTCGCAACATTAATCGTGTAGGTGGCTGTACCAATATGGAATCAGAAATAATTCCCTACTGTCAGAAGAACAACATTATTGTTATGGCATATAGACCTATCGAGCGAGGTTTTCTACTTGAACCGAACGAATTGCTTGATAGTCTAGTGCAGAAGTATGGCAAGACCAAGGCTCAGATTGCTCTCAATTGGCTTATTTCCAAACCAAATGTTGTTGTTATTCCTAAATCCACTAACCCAGAGCATCTCAAGGAAAATCTAGGTGCTATCGGCTGGCAAATTGACGATACTGACTTAGAGTTATTAGACGATATGAAGTTGTAGGTAATATGCAACTAAAAGGTAAAACTGCAATCGTAACAGGAGCTAGCACTGGCATAGGTCGTGCTATCGCTGTTAAGTTTGCCTCGGAGGGTGCTAAGGTCATTCTTGTTGCAAGATCAGAAGGTGGTCTCCAAGGAACTCTAGAGCAGGTTGAGAGTAAGGGTGGCAAGGGTAAGTATTACAGCGTTGACCTGCGTAGTGTTGATGATATTAAGAAGTTTACGGCAGAAGTAAAGAGGTCGGGCAATGAAGTCAATATTATAGTGAATGTTGCAGGCATCTGGCATTCTGACGATAAGGCGTTCTCTGGTATTGATTTTGCTGATTATTCGACAGACGAGATCCTGGACACCTACTCGGTAGGACTGATAGCACCTACCATTCTTGCACATGAGCTAGTATCCCAGATGAAACAAGGTGATAACATTATCAATATCTCTGGTACTTTTGAGGATGGTGCAAAGGGGTGGTTACCCTACTTTGTGTCTAAGAAAGGTATCGAATACCTAACAATAGGATTGGCAGATGAGCTACGTGATCAGCAGATCAATGTTAACTGTATTTCACCTTCTGATACGGCCTCTGAGGCGTACAAGAAGTATTTCCCTCAATATGCTACCCCTGATATTGCGCTTGACCCAGAGGATATTGCAGATTCAGTTATGTCAGTAGTTGCTTCTACATCGGATAGTAAGACTGGTCAGATCATAGTTGTGAAGAAATCTTGAGAATATTGGATGCCAAAATCTGTTGTAGACCCAATACTGTCTGATATAGTGTTCGTGTAGGTAATTATCAAGTGATTGATTGGAGAAACTATGAAGATTTCGATTTCTGAGGTTGAGAAGCTATCAACAACTGCTCTTGTGAAACTTGGCTTTTCTGAAAATGATGCATCGTTAATCACTAAGAATATTATTGATGGGGAGCTAGTAGGTAAGAAGAGTCATGGGTTGATCCGAGTCTTGAATGCGAAGAAAAGAGTAGATGCTGGAAAAGTTAATGTCGACGGCCAATCAGAGATTATCAAAAATACTGATACCCAGCTATATGTGGATGGAAAGAGCAAACCTGGATTTATCGTGTGTTATGAGTCCTTGGAGATAGCTATGGAGAAAGCTAAGGAGTCTGGCATGGTAATGGTGGGACTCAAGGATGTTGGTGTAACAGGATACATAGGATCGTATGCTCGTAACGTAGCTGAGAATGATCTGATCTATATTGGATTCCATAACTCACCTGGTGGACTTGTCCCTCATGGTTCTACTGAGCCTATCTGGGGAACAAACCCGCTGACTATCGGTGTGCCTACAGAAAAGTCCCCTGCAATTCTTGATATGGCTTCTTCTATGACTACATGGGGAGATCTGATGGTTGCTAAGAATGAGGGTAAAACAATCAAGAATGGAGTAGCTATTGATGATGAAGGTAACGCTACTAGCGACCCTGAGAAGGCAATGGAAGGTGGAATACTCCCCGTAGGCGCACACAAGGGGTCTGGGATTGCGTTTATGGTAGAGATGTTAGCAGGAGCCTTGACTGGTTCTATGGTAGGGAGCGCAGTTGAGGGTGGCTGGGGAAGCTTCTATATCCTGATTGACCCTGCATCATTCAGATCAATTGACGAGTTTAAGAAAGATGCAGGACTTGCGATAACTAGACTCAAGGAGTCGAATAAGATGAAGGATGTAAAGGAAATCTACTACCCAGGAGAACGCTCCTATAGGCTAAGAAAGAGTAATCTTGAAAAGGGAGAAATCGAAGTTAGTGAAACTATGCTCAAGCAATTGAGAGAAATTGCTGATTAGAAAGTACACTATGAATCATAAGAATGTAATTACTGAGCTTGAGAAGAAGTATCCTGGCAAGTTGATAATAAAATTGCCTGAGAATGAACCTACTGAAATATTATGTGAGATAGAGAGTACAGTAGACCATCCCGAATATAGTATGGCGATTGCCGTGATTGATCGCTCTGTCCCCCATTATCACAAAGAAGTAACAGAGCTATACGAAGTCCTGAAGGGAAAATTGTCTGTCTACGTAGATGGAGTGGAGCATAAACTCGAAGAAGGCGATAAGCTTGAGATCAAGCCAGGTTCTCATCATTACGCAGTCGGAGATGAAACTCGGGTAAGATGCACTGCTAGACCTGGCTGGACCATCTCAGATCATATCCTTAGCGATACTAAGCAAAAGCGAGTTGATAACTAGTAAATAAGGTTCGAACATACTCCCGCAGGCTACCCCCTCATTCATTTCCTCGAGAGAGACTATATCAAATCAGTACAACCCCTGACCGGAGTTCGAACTAAATACAATATTCTGATAGAATAAGTCAGATTCGATGTGGTGGGCAAGTGTTAAGCCGTTTAGTCCGCAAGACTAAAAGACGAAGGTTCAACTCCTTCCCACATCTCTATGAATGTACAAGAATACATACTTTCTACAGTTAAGGCTCTCCAGGAGCCAATCGTATTTGAGCATATCGACAATGATAAGCTTGAGGATGCAATTTATGCCAAGGTAATGTCCAAAAAGTTCCGCAAACTCAAAGCGGCAGATGATGCTGTGCGGATTACAAAAAAGGCTATTAAGATAGCTGTCACCAAGAATCAGCCTATTCGAATCTTTGAAATGTTTGGCGGCAACAAGCTGTGGAGTTTTGAGGAGGCACCAGAGATTGACTGGGCAGAACTATTTAGTCTTACATACTATATGCAGTGGTGTCGTCTAATTGCTTCGGTTTACAAGCCTGGAGTAGTGTTTGAATACTTTTCTCAGGACGTTTCAGTTGAAAGTCTTAATAATGTTCCCCGAACTGAAACCAATAAATATAGTGAGAGTTTTCGAGAGTTAATCAAATGGATCGAACCGCACCTTCCAGCAAATATTAAGATACGCTACACCCGTCACTATGAGCTATTTGATGATCCAAAGGATTATGATCAAGAATTAGAAGTTGCCAAACAAAAAGTACTCAAAAATAATCAGGGCAAGTTACCAACTCTAACCACTGAGATGAAAGCAGCGACAGAACTAAATGTAAAACTCAAACCAGGACAAGACAGTGCCCCTGATTGGAGAGAGCAAGTTGAGCTTCAGCACCAGGCGATCTTCCTAACCAAGACTCTTAGCGAATATTCTAATAGTCCAGATATTATCTGGACCTGTCCAACTTTTTATGCAGATTCCGTGGTAACAGGTAGTACAAAAAGCTCATTCGCGAAATTCTGGGCAGGTGTAGGGGTTCTACGACCTAAGAAGGATGGTTTTGATGAAATAGTCTTAACTCCCAAGCAGCTTGAACAAGCAAAATATGCCTGGCAAGAAGTCTCGATTTCCGGACTACCTGGCAAGAATTTTAGTAAAATCAGAATCCTTAACAACTAATATAGTTGCATAACTCAACACAATAGCTATTTAGCAAGGTTCGAACACGCTCTCGCAGGCTACCCCATTATACGCAATGTGCTAGAATTTGGTTATGAAATCACAACTGCAAGTGAAATATGATAAATATCGCAAGTCAAGATCTAGCAAGAAGACTAGAAGTTCTTTCTTGCGCAGTTTTAT
>Ga0233437_1003342_pt1 | contig 21353 bp, 22 predicted proteins | sample SI_122_August201_FD_182714 | JGI IMG/M metagenome (GOLD analysis project Ga0233437, IMG submission 182714) | Seawater microbial communities from Saanich Inlet, British Columbia, Canada - SI_122_August2016_200_MG | ecosystem: Environmental > Aquatic > Marine > Inlet | place: Canada: British...
AATGTATGATACAAATGGTTGGTCGGCATTAGGTTACTCCGTTTCTAAAATGGTTCCAGAAAACCTATTTTAGTGGAGAATTTATGCCGATCAACTGCTCTTTTCTTAAACTGTCAGGTGACTAGAATGAGTTTATATGAAGAAAATTTTAAATAACTGATATTACGCACTTTCTTTATAGAGATTTTTTGCCCCTCTGCCCTGTTGGGCATCTCCCCATTTTGAAAACCAAAAATGGAGAGAATCAGTGAAAGCAGTTTTTTTTGAAAAAAACTGCTTTTGAAGCCATGCTCCTCCCCCAAATTCCATGCACTTGGCATTTGGGGGAGGCTGGGTGGGGGCAAAGGCTCTAAAATCTTGTAAATGCGTAATATGACTTAAATAAGAAAACGGCATTTCTGCCGTTTTTTCTTTTCTCTATTTTTTTAATTCTCTTGCTTATGCCAATTTTGCATCCATCGTGATTTCTGCGTTTAGCACGCGTGAGACAGGGCATCCGCCCTTTGCGCCTTCGGCAATTTTAGCGAAGGTTTCAGCGTCTGCGCCGGGGACTTTGGCGATCACATCAAGATGAATAGTGGTGATGGTGAAGCCTGCATCTGTTTTCTCAAAAGTAAGCGTGGAATTGGTGCTCACAGATTCTGGCGTTAATTCAGCTTTTTCCAATTCGGCAGAAAGTGCCATTGAGAAGCAGCCTGCGTGTGCGGCGGCGATCAACTCTTCGGGATTGGTACCAATCCCGTTCTCGAAGCGGGTGCTAAAAGAATATTGCGTGTCAGCGAGAACACCGCTATCGCTAGACATTGTGCCTTTGCCACCTTTGAGCCCACCATTCCATACCGCTGATGCTTTACGTTTCATTATTTATCTCTCCTAAGTAATTTTAATATTTATGAGTTTTCTAATAAAAATTATATCATAAATATACTCGTTTAACTCCGAATATTCTAAATATCTAAACACCAAAAAGCATAGAGAAATTAATAATCTAAATCTGAAAAACGTTCGTTAGAGAGATAGTATGCTATTCTACTCTAGCTTGAATTTCAACTAAGGATTTTCATCATCCCTTATTGAATATTTTTTCGAAACCCACATATGGGACTTGGTGCAGATCTTCGAAATCACCATAAAACACTGATTTTGAAGATTATCCTCCCTACTCACATAATCCATATATAATTGGAGTGTGTTTGTGATTGAGAAACCACAAAAGGAATTTCAAATGAGAAAAATCCTACTTATAGATGATGATGCACTATTTCGGCGTAGCTTGAGTTTTCATTTAGAGCAAGCTGGTTATCAAGTGGATACGGCTGGCAGTGCCGAAGACGGTCTAAAGTTTACGGCTGAAGAATCCGTTGATCTGATTTTGCTAGATATCGGGCTTCCGGGCATGGATGGATTGGAAGCGTTACGCCATTTCAATGATCAGGTTGGCGCACCGGTCATTTTTCTCACGGCTCGTCGGCGGGAATTGGATGAGATTTTGGGCTTAGAGTTGGGGGCTGACGACTATATCACCAAACCCTTCGATACCAGTATCCTTTTGGCACGCGTCAAAGCTGTGCTGCGCCGTTCGCAGAAAAAGCAAGAACCAGTATCCGCTCCCGAAGCGTTTTCAGCAGGTGATATAGATATTGACCCTCGCGCACATACAGTCAAATTAAAGGGGGGACTCATTGAGCTAACGCCAATTGAATTCAAATTGCTCAATACACTTGCCCAACAACCCAGTCATGTTTTTTCAGCAGATGATTTGTTGAGAAAAGTGTGGGGTATGGAATATGTTGGGCAACCGCAGGTGGTTTATGTTCATATTCGTGCTCTGCGCACAAAACTCGAAGAAAACCCCAATAGACCTCAGCGGATTATGACTGTTCGAGGGGTTGGATATAAGCTCGTAGCTCAAGAGGCTTAATCATGCGCTCTATACGAACTCGCTTGCTCATCAGCCATAGCTTACCGCTTCTAATTATTATTTTGCTAACCGGTTTTGTCTTGGATTATGTAGTGGAAACGCGTATCCTATTGCCTGGGTTTGCCGATGAGCTGACTAGCGAAGCAAAGCTATTAGCTGAATTAACAGCACACCAGCCAAATATCTGGGATGAAGCTCAAGAGGCACAAACTTATCTCGTCCAGCTTGAACCGATACTAACTCCCAATGTCTCTCTTTTTGATTTGGAAGGTGATTTCTTAGGGTCAACCGATGCCTCCCTAAAATCCACTGAGCCGTTATCAATACAACTCGAAGATCTCCTTGCTGAAGATATTCTTATCCAGACTGCATATAGTCGCCATTTGGATGCCAGCGTAGTGGATGTCTTTACCCTCGTCCGAGATGATACTGGGGCTCTGATAGGCATCATTCAGATGACCTATCATCTGAATGATGTATATGAGCAATTTTTGGCACTTCGGCGTGTAATTATAGCAATCTTAACAATCGGTGTTTTTCTTGGTGTGGGCTTGGCTCTTTTCTTCGCCGTGAATATGAGCGATGCTCTGCGCCAAATTACAGGATCAATTCAACAACTGGCTGCCGGAGAAGAAGTTGCTTTACCAGCAGAACAGGGGCCAGAAGAAGTCCGCGATTTAACGCGAACGGTAAAGGCTCTCGTCACACGCTTGCACACGTTGGAAACCACCCGCCGAAAATTGCTCGCCAATCTGGTGCATGAGATTGGTCGTCCTTTGGGCGCGTTATTGCCCGCTGTCGAAGCCTTAGAAGCGGGCGCAGTTGAAAACAAGGTTTTACGTCAAGAACTATTGGCGGGGATGGAAGATGAGCTTGGCATTCTACGGCGATTGCTCGATGATCTAACCGGTTTATACGATCAATCAGTAGGCTCGTTTGTTCTGACAGATCGCCCTATAGACCTAAATAAATGGCTACCGAATCTTTTTCATACGCAACGTGAAGTTGCTCGCGCCAAAGGATTACGCTGGCAAAGCAATTTTTCAGATCAACTCCCCACAATGCAGATAGACCCTGAACGATTGGCGCAGGCTATTGGAAATCTCGCAAATAATGCCATCAAATTTACCCCTCAAGGCGGCACGGTTATTGTAGAAGCTGGTTTTCAAGCCAATGAAGTCTGGATTCAGGTAAAAGATACGGGGTGCGGAATTCCAGTTGAAGATCAGGGCTTTGTGTTTACGCCATTTTTTCGTGGTCGCACAGAAACCCGATTCCCTCAGGGGATGGGATTGGGGTTGAGCATTGCCCGTGATTTGGTCACAGCCCATCAGGGGCGTTTGGAATTTGAAAGCACCCCAGGAGAAGGAAGTTCCTTCACTATTTGGTTGCCAATTTCGTCTGAAGAAAAATAGTTGGGGGATGTGAAGCCGCATCGCTCTTGATTTGGGCTTGGGTGCTGCTCCCAAGCATCTTCTCGGCGTAAACGGTATCCCGCCCACGCCAAGAAAATGTAATTGGCGGCATACAGGTTGAGGTCATGAGCGAACCGATGCTTTTCATCCAATAAAAATAATTCAGCACAAAATGCCATCCCAAAAACAACCTTAAGGTGAACTTAAGGTTGTTTTTAGTTTGCCATAAGGACGCTTGAGTGCATATCAGATATGCTTCTTTCTGATGAAATATTTTTAAATGAGGTGATATGACAAAAAACTGGAGTGTTTCTTTTCGCTATTGGGTTCTTTCTGCCCTAGTAATTTTATTTGTTGGGGTGCTTTGGTTTGCGCGAGAGTTAATTAGCCCGCTGATTATTGGCGCATTAATTGCCTTTGTGCTGAATCCGGCAATTGGCTTTTTGACGCGGCATACGAAACTATCCCGTTCTTGGGCTGCGACTATTGTCCTTTTTACCGGATTAGGAGGGCTTATCTCTTTTTCTGCCCTAATGATGCCAAGACTTATTCGCGAAATCCAGGTTTTATTTGTTGATCTTCAAACAATTTTTTTTCAAACACAAGAAACACTTTCTCAGCCTATAACAGTTTTAGACTGGGAACTCAATTTTGAGTATCTGATGCCAGATATCACCAGATTATTCTCAGAAAGCATTACTGCAATCCCAGAAAACGCCTTTCATCTTTTAGAAGCCACCACCAAAAATATGATTTGGGGATTGGTTATTCTCGCAACTACTTATTATTTGCTACGAGATTGGGGGCGGCTACGCGATTGGTTATTTGCTTTGATACCTGAAATATATCAGCCAGATTTCCGCTTGATTTATGAAGAAATAAAGCAAATATGGCAGGGCTATTTGCGAGGAAACTTGGCATTGATGCTCATTACAGGCATATTATTTACCCTTGCTTGGTTAGCGATTGGTTTACCCGGTGCGCTTATTTTAGGAATTATTACTGGTGTTCTGACGATTATTCCAGATTTAGGCCCAGCTATTGCGGCAGTCTTGGCAACTATAGTGGCTTTATTTGAGGGTTCTACTTATTTGGAAATCTCCAACTTTTGGTTTGCGCTCCTGGTTGTTGGTATTTATATGATTTTAATCAATATCAAAGGCATCTGGATACGACCGCGTATTTTTGCTCGTAGCGTACATATGCACGATGGGATTGTTTTTATCACCATTATGGCGGCAGTGGTTTTACAGGGGATTTTGGGTGCGTTGGTGATTGTGCCTGTTTTGGCTTCTGCCGGGGTTTTAGGACGCTATATCTATAGGCAGTTGATGGGTTTAGATATATCTCTTCCCGACAAATTAGAAGCGACTGCCAAAGATTAATTGGTAAAAACACAAAAAGGACAAAAATCATGACATCTGAAATTGCCCTTACTTTAGCTATCATCGTTGGTGCTTTGGTCGTGTTTGGGACTGAAAAATTACGTGTGGATGTTGTTGCTCTTTTGGTGCTGATAACCGTTGGATTGACAGGTCTCGTTGGTCCTAAGGAGGTCTTTGCAGGGTTTTCCAATTCGGCGGTTATTACCGTTTGGGCGGTTTATATCGTTTCAGGCGGATTATTCAAGACGGGTGTTGCTGATATTTTAGGGAAATTTATTTTACGGCTCTCAGGGGGTAATGAAGTACGCCTGATTGTCGTTATTATGTTGACCTGCGGCTTGATGTCTGCTTTTATGAATAATGTTGGGGCAACCGCGATGTTGTTGCCAGCCGTTATCAGTGTAGCGAAACAGACTAAAATCCCTGTCTCGAAATTGCTAATCCCGCTCTCGTTTTCTTCTCTGCTGGGCGGCAAAATAACGCTAATTGGTACACCTGCAAACATTTTAGCAACCAGTATTCTCAGCGAAAAAGGGCTACCTACATTTAGCTTTTTCGATTTTGCGCCAATCGGATTGGTTGTTTTAGCCACTGGTGTTTTGTATATGGTTTTCATTGGGCGGCATTTGCTTCCTGTTCGGCAAACGCCAGGAGAATCACAGACAAAAGAAGTCTTACGCAACTTTATCAGCGAAATGCGCGTCTTGCCGAAGGGAAAGTTGATAGGCTGTACTTTGTTAGACTCTGAACTGGGAGCAAGCTATAACATAACTGTTATAGCTGTGGTGCGGGGACATGAAACCATTACAAAGTTAACACGTGATACACGTTTTCTAGTAGATGATATTTTATTAATCGAAGGTTCTACTGAAGACCTGTTGCGCGCAAGAGAAGAGTTAGGACTGGAGATTGCTAATGAAAATAAAGAACATGCTGAATTAGATAAACTTAGCGAAAAAGAGATGCATATTGTGGAGGCCACTTTGGCTCCGCGCTCATCTGTGGAAAATCGTAGCCTGCGTTCGTTAAATTTCCGCGAAAATTACGGCTTTATGGTACTGGCAATTCGGCGGCAGGGTGAGATTATCACTGAACATTTAAGTGATTTAGACTTGAAATTTGGAGACGACCTAATTCTCCAGGGTCCGCACCGGCGCGCATCAGCTTTGGAAGCGAAGAACGATTTTCTGGTTTTAGAGCCGCTTGAAATCCCTAAAGACCGTCGCCGTAAGATGCCTATCGCAATTGGATTGATGTTGCTCGTAATTGGATTAACCTTATTCGGCGGTATAGATATTTCTCTAGCAATGGTGATTGGGGCTGTGGGTATGGTTATTTCCCGCTGTCTGAGCATGGATGAAGCCTATGCCAGTATCGACTGGCGCACCGTTTTTCTGGTAGCTGGTATGTTGCCCTTGGGCGCGGCTATGGAAGCGACAGGAACAGCCAAATATATTGCTGATTTAATGTTGAACACTATTGGAGACATGGGGCCAATGGCAGCATTAGCTGGCATCTATTTCTTAGCCGCGTTGATTACACAACCCATGTCTAATGCCGCAGCGATGGTGCTGGTAGTTCCAATAGCACTTGATACAGCCATGAGCTTAGGAGCTAATCATCTGACATTTACTCTGGCTGTAGTGATTGGTGCTGCAACCAGTTTTCTAACGCCGGTTGGTCATAAAGCCAATGTTTTGGTTTTTGGTCCTGGTGGCTATAAATTCTTTGATTATGCCCGCGTGGGCGCATTGCTGACGGTTTTTCTGTTTATCATTACCATGATTTTTTTGCCAATCTTCTACCCACTTTTCCCCTAATCTATGAACCAACTTGAAAGCAATTTTTAATAAATCATGAATACTATTTCCTTAGATTCTCCAACAACTCTTTTTTCGCCTCCTGCAATTCCTGAAGACAATCAGGCTGGTAGCTGGTTCTCGTTACCTGCTTCTGACCCAATAACGGATTATATAACCGCTTCTTTTCTGGATGAGGAGCTTGCTTCCGATAGTTGGCAGGCAGCCCGACTTTCCCGCTCCGCGTATGTATACCGTGAAAGAGCAACTGGCTGGAAAGTTGTTGCTAAATTCCACGCACTCAAAACAGGAAAAGATGCCACCCATCATGCAGAACGCGAGTATCGCTTAACCCAACAGGCTTGGAAATACTCGGGGTCTGATCAGGAACTCAAGGCTGCACAGCCTCTGGGATTATGGAATGGCATATTGTTTTTGGGTTTCATAGAGGGGCTTACTCTGGAAGACAAAATAGCCATTCGGCGTAGCCAGCCAGGAGAATTGCGTGGTGCTCTCGAAGCCTCCGCTGTTTTTTTAGCGAAGCTGCATGGGAACGGAAGCAAGCCAAAATCCACGTTAGATTTTAGCCAGGCAGCAGATTACGCGTATAAATTAGTCGATAATCTGGCAAAACATGGGGTGCTGAAAAAACATCCCAGCGTCCAAAACGGATTAGGAAGTCTGATTGAAAAGTGGATTGGTGATCCTCTCATGTGGGATTATAAGGCAACTCAGATTCATGGAGATGCCACTAGCTCTAATTTTATTTTCCCCCCCGAAGGTGGTGTCGTAGCCATTGATTGGGAACGTAGCGAAAAAGCAGACCCGGCATCCGATTTGGGTCGCTTGATGGCTGAAATTACACATAGTGTCAACCAGCATGGCGGTGATTTTGCAGAGGGGAACGTTTTTGCCAACTATTTAGCGACTGCCTATTGCAATGAACTGCATTCCCATTGGGAAAAAGAAAGTCTTTTATATCGAGCCAGATTTTACCAAGCTACCAGCACGCTACGAATTGCCCGCAATGGCTGGTTATCGCGACAAGACAGATTGGCTTTGGTTTTACAGGCTTTCGCTTTGCTTTCAAAATAAGCTGATGTTATCTGATATTTTTCTTATTAGTGTCCTCATCCTACTGAATGGTTTTTTTGCGGCGGCTGAGATGGCTCTGCTAACAGTTCGAAAAACCCGTCTAAAAGCTTTAGCTGAAAGCGGTGATCGACGTGCAAATTTAGCTCTGCGCATCCAAGATAATCCTGGAGATTTTCTCTCCACCGTCCAGATTGGGATCACCTTGGTGGGAACCGCGGCATCAGCCATCGGTGGAGTTGGGATTGTCCGCTTTCTTGCTCCCCAGATTGCCCGTTTCCCGATGCTGGAACCCTATGCCGAAGGAATTGCCCTGACTGGGGTTATTATACTGATTGCCTACTTCACACTGGTAGCTGGTGAATTAGTACCTAAGCGGTTGGCTTTATTGAATGCTGAAAAAATTGCTCTGACCCTTTCTGCTCCGTTAAATACCCTTTCTCGGATCGCCTATCTACCCATGAGGTTTTTATCTGAGTCAACAGAATGGGCATTAAAACTAATCGGAGTTAAAGAACAGCGTTTTCCATCTACCAGCCCAGAAGAAATCGAAATGCTTGTCAAACAAGGTGCCGCAGAGGGTGTTATTCAATCATCAGAAGAGAAATTAATCAGTAGAATCTTTGATTACACCACGCGCCGTTTATACGATGTGATGACTCCTCGAACAGAGATCATCGCATTTGACGAAAAAACACTTACGTCTGCTGCGCTTGAAGTCGCTAAGCAAATTGGTTATTCCCGCTATCCTGTTTATCGAGAGAATATTGATCAGGCAATAGGATTTGTACACGTCAAAGACCTTATTTGGGCAAGCGAAAGTGCTAATCTTAGCCAATATTACCGTCCTATTCGATTTATCCCCAGCAACAGCACACTTCCGGGGGCTTTTGATCTCCTTACTGAAACGGGCAGTCATATAGCCATTGTCGTCGATGAGTTTGGCGGGACGCATGGATTATTAACCCTCGAAGACTTGCTGGAAGAAATTGTCGGAGAAATCGAAGACGAACATAGTCCCGTTACTCGTTCTTCTGTGCAAGAGGCTGAAGGTCAATGGCTCATACCCGGTCAGACCTCGATTCTTGAAATTAGCGATTTACTAAAGGTGAAATTCCAATCGAAGGGAAAATACAAAACGATTGCCGGATTCATGATGAAAGAATTGGGCTTTATACCTGTTGAAGGAGACCAGATTCAAAAATTTGGCTATACATTTATAGTCCGCAAACGTGAAAATCTACGCATCGCCGAGGTTGGGGTAACGCGTATCTCTGTAAATTCAAAACAAGCAATGCAAGAACAATCAAATTCAAACACTTAATCTTTATCCTCTTTCTGAGGAAGGACATATATGACACCATTTTTACAATTTCTCATCGCTATCGTAGTTATCATAGCCGCCGCCAAAATTGGCGGATATCTCTCTCTCAAATTAGGTCAGCCTTCGGTTTTAGGTGAACTGGCAGTAGGGATTATTCTGGGTCCCTCGGTTTTAGATATGCTTCACTGGGCTCCGTTTACAGACAAACATTTGGCTGACGCAATTGCTCACATCGCAGAACTGGGTGTTTTATTGCTGATGTTCATTGCTGGTTTAGAACTTCACCTGTCTGATTTGGCAAAATCTGGCAAAGTCTCAGCTTTGGCAGGTACATTGGGCGTTTTTCTACCTTTGGGTATGGGATATGGCTTGGCACGGGCTTTTTCCTTTGACGATCAATCCGCTCTGTTCATCGGTCTCGTTTTGGCTGCCACCAGCGTCAGTATCTCCGCTCAAACGCTTATGGAGATGAAAGTGCTACGCACTCGTGTAGGCATTGGCCTGTTAGGTGCAGCAGTATTCGATGATATTTTAGTGGTGCTCGGTCTATCAATCTTTGTTGCTTTGGCAGTTGGCTCTGGAGGGTTTTGGGGTATCGTTTGGATTGCTTTGCGAATGTTCCTCTATATGGGTATCGCCGCCGCAGTTGGTATGGCTCTTTTTCCTAAACTTAGCAGAAAAATAGACAGTCTGCCTATCAGCCAAGGCTTGATGGCTTTTGTCCTGATCGTGGCTTTCTTCTATGCATGGTCTGCAGAAGTCTTGGGCGGCATGGCAGCCATTACAGGAGCGTTTCTGGCAGGTTTGGTATTTGCCCGCTCTCCTTTAAAAGACCGTATCGAAACCGGAGTCTCCACGTTAGCTTATAGCTTCTTTGTGCCGGTTTTCTTCGTCAATGTGGGTCTGGCCGCCAATGCTAAATTATTGACAGGAGAAAGTTTGTGGCTACTCCTGACAATGATAGTTGTCGCTGTTATTAGTAAGGTCTTAGGCTCTGGGTTGGGAGCTCGCATAGCAGGTTTCACCAACCTTGAAGCACTTCAAATGGGGGCTGGGATGACATCTCGTGGCGAGGTTGGTTTAATTGTGGCCAGTGTGGGTGTTGCAGAAGGTATGATTAGCACAGATATTTTTGCTGTGATCGTAGGGGTGGTAATTGTCACTACTCTACTAACTCCGGCTATGTTGCGCGTTTTGTTCGCAAAAAACAAAGCAATCGCTTGATTTCAGTTTTAAAGTTTTACCTAAGTTCATTAAGGAGATAAACCATGAGTTACATAGTTGTTTTTGTTCTCGATAGCCCTGACCTTTGCCAGGATGTGTTAGATGCCTGGGAAGATGCAGGCGCAAAAGGAATTACCATTTTGGAGAGTACGGGTATCGGGCGTGTTCGACAAGCTGGAATTCGTGACAATATACCGCTTATGCCAAGTTTAAGTAATCTCTTCAAAAGCGATGAAACGCATAATCGCACATTTTTCTCTGTTGTAGAAGATCTTGATATTGCTCATGCTTTAGTCAAAGCAGCCCAAGATGCGGTGGGAGGAATTGAGAAGCCCAATTCAGGGCTGCTCTTCATCGCACCTCTGCTTGAAGTATATGGGCTAAATAGCGAAAATGGATGATGATTATATCTGCTTTGAGATAGAAGAAACTTGAAGAATTCATGCCACGCTTTGCAACCTAAACGTAGATATTTAGTATAAAAAAGGCACCTAACAAAATATGATCAACGAAATAGAAACATTCCTTATTGAAAATCTGCAAACCATCTTTGACAGTATTGGCTGGTTTGGTGTAGTAGCATTGCTCTTATTTGAAAATGCCACTGGCATTATCCCCAGCGAAATCATCATGGGGTTGGCGGGTTGGATGCTTCTCGCAGCTCATGATGCCCCCTTTTACACTATCTTCGTTGGAGGGGCTATTGCCGCCCTTGCGAGCACTGGCGGAGCAAGTATCATGTATTGGGCAGCCAATCTTGGCGGCAGATTGGTTGTAGACAAAATGGCACGCTGGTTTCGATTTGATAAAGCACATATTGAGCGTGCTGAAAACCAATTCCAACGCTGGGGAGAAGGATTTGTTCTCTTTGGACGCATGATCCCAATTGTACGAACGCTAATCAATATCCCTGCTGGTTTAGCTCGTATGCCCTATGGACAATTCGTACTTTATACACTAATCGGCTCATATATTTGGTGCACGCTCCTAGTTGGGGCTGGCTATTTTCTTGGGCATGAATGGTGGCGGATCAGTGGTATCGTCAAGCAAACCGCTCCCTGGGCACTCTTGGTTGGACTGATTATCTGGATTGTAGTAAATTACTATCAACGATTACGCAAATCAAAACCTCAGCTATCCAGTTGATGTACTGATAGCACTGATTTCGACACTTGTCTCTGCGCCCCAAGCGTAAGTGTGCCTTCGCTACTCAATCTCCACTATCATGCTTTTACAAATGCGATAGTTGTCTATTCTCATTCCTCAGCAAACAAAAAGGAATCAAAATATGATCGAATTTGAACATACAATCTTTATCATCTTGTTACTGAGCGGAATACTCAATGCAAAACCCCCGCAGCAACGATGGGCGGCATTCGCAATTTTTCTTGGGGTTCTGCTCGTATTCTTGCCACCGGCTCGTCAAATAGCCCCCCCCTGGGAAATAATCATAGGGATAATTATCCCCTTGCTCTTATGGCAAAACATTCGCAGAATTATCAACTCAGATTGGCGAGGCTGGGGCAGCACCACTCTCTGGGGCATTACGGTACTCATTTTCAGTATTACCCTTTGGCTTATCGGTGCTCTAAATTGGGCAGGGGCACTATTATTTGGCATAATTATCGCCAGCATGATCTGGAGAGCGGGAGAGCCTGAAAATCAAGCAAGCTATATGAGCCAGATGGGGACGCTAACCTTAATTTTTTTACTAACAGAGGTGGATACAGCCATCCAATCTCCTAATCATTATGTAGGAGGAATGTTCAGCGCAGCGTTTTTTGGGGTTGCTACCGCTATATTTGCTTTATACCTACTTCGACGTGTGCACCCTCAACTTCACCCATGGATTAGTATCGGACAGGTATATTTAGCGTACTGGTTCTCATATTTCGCTGGGGTATCAGCAGTCACCGCAGCTTTGATCAGCGTAATGACCTTTGTCTGGCTAAATCAATATAAGCAGGTTGGTTCTCGTGTAAAAACACTGCCTGCCCCCATCAATTCCTGGAGCGGATTTGGTCTTATTCTAAGCTTATTTCTGTTATTAGGGTGGCAAGCTCATCAACCAGTTTCAACCCTATTATTAGTTGAAGTAATCGCAGGGACATTGCTCGGCTTGATCGTCACTTGGATAGGACGAAGATGGAATTTAGCTGCCTTCCATAAAGAGCGGACATATTGGATGTCAGGCGCAAGAATCGCCCTATTATTATTTCCCGCACTACTGCTCTGGCCCCGCGACACTTTGTACAACCCCATCCAACTCGCCGTAGCGATAGGCATAGCTATTTTCATAATCGGTTTTTCACACGCAATGCTTTCTTACTACTTTCCTCGAGGGCTATACTCAAAAAATCTTTCTGAATAATTATAACTGTCCCCTCTACTTCCCCCTATTCTGGAGGGAGTTAGAGGGGCTAGAACGAAAAAATCTAAGGAGAAAAAATGTCAAATTTACTACTTGTTATATTGAATGACACCAGTGTATTGCCAGATTTATTAAGCGTTTGGCGAGAAATTGGTGTTCCAGGCACCACTATCCTGCAAAGTGCAGGTGGTCACGCCTCCCGTAATTGGCTTAGCCGCGTTGGCTTAGGTGCTATCAATAAAATGTTTGAAACCAAAGAAGTTGAAACTCGCACAGTAATGGCTGTTTTTGAAGATGATGATTTATTAGCCCAAGCCATTGCTGAAGCCGAACGCATTGTCGGAGGTTTTGACCGCCCTAATAGCGGCGTGATGATGGTGCTTCCTGTTTCGCAGACAATTGGCGTGTATAAAGCTGAACCGGAGCCTCCTCAAGAAGTATCCCCGCCAGCCCTCAGATCAGATTGGTCTATTCTTCGCGATACGCCTGTAGAATCTGTAGATTCTCTTTTAGGCTTAGAGCCAACTATTGTGCCAGCCGAAACACAATTAGAAGATGTTGCCCAAGCTATGTTGGCTCACCCCAAAGTGCATATTGCATCAGTAGTTGCAGAAGACGGGCGTTTGATTGGGCTAATAAAGCTAGGCGAACTAGCTGACGATATGTTTTTCCATATCTTGCCAGAAGAATTCCTTAGCGAGATCACTGACTTGGAAAAACTAATGGCTTACGCAGATAAGACTCGTATGCTCACTGCTCGTGATGCGATGATTCCGCCTGTTTGGATTAAGCGCGGTGAGACCGTTACAGAAGCTTTTAGGCGAATGCACGATAATAAACTGCCGGGCTTGCCACTAGTTAACGACCTTTATCAGGTTGTTGGCTATATCAACTTATTAGAATTATTATCGCTGTGCGTTCAAGTTAAAAATGACTCTGACCTTGGGGAGGTGAACTAATGGATCCCCTTTGGTTAGCAGGTAGTATTTTTCTATTGACTTACGCCTTCATTGTTAGCGAAAAAATACATCGCACTATATCCGCGCTCTTAGGCGGATTAGCAATGATTCTCTTTGTGCTACCGCAAGAGCAAGCCTTCCATTCTATTGACTGGAATGTGATTTTTCTCTTGGCAGGCATGATGATTATTGCAAATGTCTTAAAAGAGACTGGAGTTTTTCAGTGGATTGCCCTAAAAGCAGTTCGTTTAGGGAAAGGAGACCCTTTTAGAGTATTAATTCTTCTCTCACTGATTACAGCAGTTTCCTCAGCTCTATTAGATAACGTAACCACTGTAATTCTCATCGCTCCGGTGACTTTATTTGTGGCCTCAACTTTGAGAGTTAGCCCTATCCCCTTTTTGATTGCTGAAATACTCGCTTCTAATATCGGCGGTATGGCAACCCTGATCGGTGACCCGCCCAATATCTTAATTGGTAGCGCAGCTAATATCGATTTTGTGAGCTTCCTTGTGAATATGGGGCCTATTTCTCTCATTATTCTGTTGGCTTTCCTCGGCTTGGCACGCTTTTTATTCAAAAAAGAGCTCACAGTCCAAGATTAATCCAGCGTGGATATTGCAGGCATAGATACATCTGCATTGATAACGGACCCCATCTTACTGCGCAAATCGTTGATTATCACAACAGCGGTTATCTTAGGGTTTTTGCTCCACAGCGCATTGCATCTGGAGCCAGCAACTATTGCCCTCACTGGTGCAACTCTTCTGATGCTTTGGAGCAAAACAGACCCCCACCATGCTCTGCGAGACATAGAATGGACAACCCTCTTCTTCTTCTTTGGTCTATTCATCACGGTAGAAGCCGTTGTCGAAGTTGGTCTAATCGAAATAATCGCTGACGCGGCATTACGTCTAACTGGCGGCGATATGACCTTAACTTCCTTGCTCCTGATCTGGTTCTCAGCATTTGCATCTGGCATTGTCGATAATATCCCCTATACGGCTACCATGATTCCAATCGTAAAAAACTTAACCCAAGCGATGCCGGGCAATACCCTCTGGTGGTCATTAGCCTTAGGTGCAGATTTGGGCGGCAACTTAACTCTTGTAGGCGCAGCCGCCAATGTGGTTGTAGCCAGTCTCGCTGAAAAAAGTGGGCACCCAATCAGCTTCGGGCGTTTCTTGAAATACGGTGTGATCACAACCGTGATGTCCCTCATTATAGCAAGCGGATACGTTTGGTTGGTCTATCTCTAATAATGAAATATAGTTCTAGAGAAAACTTTTCTCCTACAACTACCAAGCAATGGTAAACTCTCTTCTATGAAAGCTACCGCACTCGCCCACCCAAATATCGCCCTTATAAAATACTGGGGCAACCGCGATCACGACCTGCGTATCCCTGTCAACGGCTCATTTTCGATGAATCTGGAAGGACTTTCCGCAAAGACAAAAGTTCTTTTTAGCGAAACCCTAAGCGAAGATAGCCTCATCCTAAACGAAGAAGAAATAAGTGGCGCAGGCTTGGTCCGCGTCAGCCAAATCCTCGACGAAGTTCGCAAATCTGCGGGGATTTTACTTTATGCCGAAGTAGTGAGCGAAAACAATTTCCCCACCGGCGCGGGGATTGCTTCCTCTGCTGCGGCTTTTTCTGCCCTAGCACTCGCTGCATCCAAAGCCGCAGGGCTTGAGTTAGAAGAACCCAGCCTCTCAATTTTGGCACGGCATGGGTCTGGCTCAGCTTGTCGCTCTATCCCCAGTGGATTTGTGGAGTGGACAAACGGCAAAACAGATCAAGATTCTTATGCTTTTTCCATTGCGCCCCCAGAACATTGGGATCTAGCTGATTGTGTCGCAGTAACGAGCAGCGGACATAAACATATCGGCTCCACACAGGGGCATCGTCTTGCGGAAACAAGTCCATTACAGAAAGCACGCGTTGAAGATGCACCGCGTCGGATTGATATTTGCAGAAAGGCGATTCTTGATCGCGATTTTGAAACCTTCGCCTTCATCGTAGAAAAAGATTCAGACCTGATGCACGCAGTGATGATGACTTCAAATCCCGCGTTATTTTATTGGAACCCAGCCACTCTTCACGTCATGCAATCGGTACGCGATTGGCGGGCGGAAGGTCTTCCAGTTTTCTACACGATCGATGCGGGGCCAAATGTCCACGTCATCACTTTAAAAGAAAAAATGGATGAAGTGCAAGCAAAACTAGCCGCTCTTAAAGGTGTCCAAAAAGTGCTCACAGCCACAGTTGGCGGTGCGGCGCGCTTGCTCGAGGGCTGATATAATCGAATTCGTCTGTTCACAACGCTCTGCGTTCTGAACTATATAATGCCCCAACGCAGAGCGTTGGGAGAAGAAATTATGCTCCCAAACAGAGCGTAATCGTTTATCTAAAAGAGAGTTTTTTATGAATAATGATATTCTTGCCGGAGTGATTTTTATACTGGTTTTCGGCATCGTGATCCTTGTCCACGAATTTGGCCATTTTTTTGTTGGTCGTTTTTTCAAGGTAGAAATCGAAGAATTTGGCGTTGGTTTGCCACCCAAAATGATCTCCCTCTTCCGCTGGAAAGAAACCGAATTCACCCTCAATTGGCTACCCATTGGCGGCTTCAATCGCTTCAAAGGTGAAAACGACCCCGAAGTGGGCGGCGGCCTGGCTGCTGCCAGCGCAGGCGTGCGCCTCGCTGTTTTGCTGGCTGGTGCGGTAATGAATTTTTTATTGGGAATTCTCATCTATAGCATCATCATTTCTAAACTAGGGATACCGAACTTCGAAGTTGTACAAATCTTTGAAGTGACACCGGGTTCGCCCGCAGCCCAAGCTGGCTTCCGTGTAGACGACATTATCCTGGAGATTAACGGCGAAACAATTAACAGTGAACCCAAGTTGCGCGGTATCATCGGTGATCATATGGATCAAGAAATGAGCATCACCCTCCAACGTGGCGAGGAGATTATTGAAACGTCTGCTACTCCTTTGAGCAAGCGTAGCGCAAATCAAGGTGCCTTGGGCTTTATCCCTGGCTATCAGTATATCGATTCACCTTCTTTCCTCACCACACTTTCTTATGGCACTCAAACAACAGTCCTCCATGCCAAAGAAATTCTGCTTTTCCCTGCGAAGATTTTGCGCGGCACTCTCAGCCCCGAAGAAGGGCGTTTTATCGGTTTTAGAGGTATCTATAATATCTTCCAGCAAACTGTAGATGCTGATGTCGAAAGCCGAATTGAAGAGCCTGCGGCATCCCCAGCATCACCTGCGCCCCCACCAACGTTCTATACCCTAAACCTGATTGCCAGCCTAACGATTACCCTCGGTGTTTTCAACTTGCTCCCCTTCCCGGCTTTAGATGGTGGCAGAATTTTCTTTATCATCCCTGAGTTGATATTCCGAAAACGCGTCCCCGCCAATTTCGAGAATGCCGTCCACGGCATTGGGATGATGCTCCTCTTAGGCTTTATGCTCTATATCAACGTGATGGATTTTGTTAACCCTGTTGATATTATTTTGCCCTAATTTTTTACGTGAGAAAGTGCTAAAAATCATGAACGATACAGAACTAACCTTTCAAGAAACGCTCAACCTTCTCCTTGATGAGAACAAGAAACTCTCAAGCGAGGCTCTTGTCCAATTTTCAGATATACTCCCTGAGCAGCTTAAAATGCTTCTGGATATATGGAATGAAGTCACGCTATCTCGTAGGCAATCTTTTCTTGCTCTTCTGAAAAAAGCCTTGGAAGATGATCTTCTGCTCAGCTACAATGCACTGGCACGCGCGCTGCTCAGCGATGAAGATGCCGTTATTCGTACAATCGCAATTCGCTTATTGAGTGATTATGACCGCGAAGATATAATCCCTGCCTTTTTGGAGATTGCCCTTTACGACCCAGAAAGCGAACCACGCGCAGAGGCGATCACGACGCTGGGCTCCTATGTCTTGGATGGTGAGTTGGAAGAAATATCTAAAGAGAATTTAAAAAAGATTGAAGATGCACTGATCCAAATCGCCCAAAGCGATAAGAAAACTGAACTCAGGCAACGCGCCATCGAATCGCTGGGGTTTTCCTCCCGCAAGGAAGTTCGCCCGCTGATCAAGGATGCGTGGGAACGCAAAACCGTGATGTGGACAGCCAGCGCAGTCTCTGCGATGGGGCGTTCTTACGACAAAGGCTGGGAAGAAGAAATTATTGAGGCACTTCTCAACGAAAACGAGATCATCCGCCTCGCTGCCACAAAAGCAGCTGGGGAGTTATCCTTGCCTTCTGCTCGCCCTATTTTGCTCAGAATTCTGACAGACGATGATGATGAGGCTGTCTTACGTGCCGCAATTTGGTCGCTTTCACAAGTCGGTGGTGAGGATGTACGAGAATATTTACTTAGTCTCCTCGATCAATACGATGATGATGAATTCGCACAAATGGAATATATCGAAGATGCTCTTTCTAATCTCGATTTTACGGAAGATACTCAAAGCCTTGATCTTTTTGATTTTGATGGCGATGATATACCTGAAAACCACTAGCAGTATATTTCACGGTGAACTAAATGCTTAGTTTAGCAAAAGGAGAATTTCTGGTGGGGAAGAAAATGCGCACGCTCGCAAACCTGCTTTTATTGAGCGCACTACTCTTCGGATCCACAGAGCAAGTTGAGGCTCAGGCGGGAATCGACATCAGAGATGTTCAAGTTGAGCACGATTTTGGGGAGGAAATCCGCTTTTCGGCACAGGTAGAATCTCCCAATCCCATTAAAGAAATATTGCTTATCTTTCGTGATGTGAACGAGGAGAATACCCGTGTAATTTCTATCGAAGCAGATGATGAAGGGCGTATTAGCTACAGTTATGATGCCCGCGAAGATTTACTGCACCCCTTTGCCAATATCATATTTTGGTTTCAGATTGCTCTGGAAAGCGGCGAAAGCCAGACCAGTGAAGATTTTTCTTTTGTTTATATGGACAACCGTTTTGAGTGGGAGACGCGTGAAGAGAATAATCTTCGCGTTCACTGGAGCGAGGGAGATGAGGCTTTTGGGCTTGCCGCGCTCGATACGGCACGCAATGGGCTTGCGGGAATTCAATCTCTTTTTTCGGTAGATAACGCTCAGCCAATTGATATATACATTTATGCATCCCCTGCTGATTTGCAAAATGCTCTTTTTATGGGCGGAGAAACATGGGTAGCCGGGCACGCCAGCCCTGCGCTTGGCATAGTTTTCGTTTCAATCTCACCTGGTACGCAAGAAAAAATTCTTATGGAGCAGCAAATCCCGCATGAATTAGCGCATATTTTGCTTTATCGCTACGTGGGTGAAAACTATAATCACCTGCCTACGTGGCTTTTGGAGGGCACAGCTTCGATTGCCGAGCTATACCCCAACCCAGATTATCAACTCGCCCTTAATCGCGCGGTAGAAAATAACACCTTGCTCCCGATTGCCGATCTTTGTCACCCCTTCCCACGGGATGCTTCGCAGGCATTTTTGGCCTATGCCGAAGCTGAGTCTTTCACTCGATATTTGCATACGAACTTTGGCACAAGTGGATTGGACGATTTGATCATCGCCTACGCTGACGGTTTATCCTGTGAAGCAGGCGCGATGCGCGTCTTTGACAAATCTCTCACGTATCTCGACGCCAATTGGCAGGAATCCGTTTTAGGGGCAAACTTGCTTGGTGTCGCCTGGCGTGCGGTTTTACCCTATGTGCTGATTCTTGCCCTATTACTTGCAACCCCTCTGGCCGTGAGCATCTCAGCATTAAGAAAAAGACGCATTGATGCTTAGAAGATTATCGTGAAAGAAAAAGCCAGCATCCACATCCGCGTTTGGGGACGTGTGCAGGGCGTCGGATTTCGCGCCTTTGTTGCCCAAAATGCAAAAGAACTGAAGCTAACAGGTTGGGTACGTAACGTAGGACGCAACCAAGTCGAAACTCGTGCCGAAGGGACGCGTGAAGCTCTTGACCTTTTTCTTGAGAAAGTTAAAGCAGGCTCAAGTGTTTCAAATGTGAAAGAATCTAAATTTGATTGGGGAGAGTTTAATGGGGAATATAAAAAGTTTAAAGTGCGCTGGTTTTGATAGTCTAAAAACCCAATTTCTTTTCTTTTAATGAAGTATAGCTCCCCAACCCGATGATAAGGTGGTCGAGGATTTCAATATCCAGCAATTTCCCCGCTACAAGCATGGCGCGTGTGATAGCCACATCATTTGGGCTGGGTTTAAGGTCTCCGCTGGGATGATTATGAACGGCAATCAGCGCAGCGGCATTTAGACGTATCGCAGGGGTGAAAATCTCACCAACACGCATCTGAGCAGAATTCAACGATCCATGCGCTACGGTGACAATATCCAAAACATGGTTACGCGTATCAAGCAAGATGACGCGCATCTCTTCTTTTTCCAGCGCGCTCATCTCATATTGCACTAAAGCTGCCGCATCGGCTGGGCTGTTAATGGTAGGACGATCTTTTGGAGATTCCAGCATTAAACGGCGACCAAGTTCAATTGCGGCTTTGATCTGGGCTGCTTTAGCGGAACCAATCCCATGCTCGGCACAAAGCTCATCAAAGGCAGCGCGATGAAGTCCGCTTAATCCCCCAATATTTTGCAAAATGCGTTGTCCCATATGCACGGCACTTTCTCCCTGCACACCCACACGCAGCAAAATCGCGATCAACTCAGCAGAGCCAAGTGCCTGTGCGCCCAATTTTTCCAGCCGCTCACGAGGGCGGTCATCTGCGGGAAGATCAGCGATGCGATAGGATCGGGACATATTTACTCGCTTCTTTGGAAAACTTGTACTTCAGGGTTGACAAAAGTAATGGAAATTTGCGGCAAAAATGGTGGGAGAGAATAACTAAAATCGCCAATTAAATGATAGGATGTTTCGCCAGTCAGAAGCTGCTCAAAAAACTCACATTCAATGGGATTGGTCTGGTAGATCGTTTCGTTTGTGCATCTAGCGTAAGTAAAACTATCTATAATGAGATAATCGGCCCCGCGATCTATCAGCCCTGCCTCACCCTGATTGTATTTATAGGGCTTGTTAGTGGGCACTTCATCGCCTGGATATTTTATAAAATGGACAGGATAGTTCCTAGCGACAGAGAAATAACTCTTTGATATCTGAGGAGGATAGAGCGTATATTCAATATGTGTATTTTCTTTTAGCGTTTTGACGAATTCGCCTGCTTCTATCCGAGCATCATTTTTAAATAAGAGCACTATACTTAAAATAGATATAAAAGAGAATAAAATTAATGAGATGCTCCCCCCCCATATAATGTGAGGCGCATATTTGTATCCTTTTTTGCGAACATAAAGAAGTAAATCTTCAATAAATAAGCTAGATAAAACCGCAAACATGGGGACAAAAGGCAAGAAAAAACGATTTTGCAAATGATAGGCAAATAAATATGGAATATTGAAAATTACAATAGCACACAGTATTACAAAAATACCTTTATCTCTCTTGTCACTTTGCATTGTTTTTTTGTACTTTCGGTATATAAATTGAAAAACAAACCAAAGAAAAGAAAAGAAAAATAAATAATAAAAAGCTGTACCAACACTCCCTTCAAAAGCCTTCCACTGTGTAGACCATCCCGGCAAGCTATCAGGTGTGCGTGCATAAACAGATTGGCGTAATGCGGCGGGTACCATACGTTTGAGATAATATATCATCCATAGCAAAAACTTGGGCGTCCCGATACTGTAGTGCAAAATCCGGAGCATGTCGTCCACTGATTCCGGAGCATGCCGTCCACTAATTCCGGAGCATGCCGTCCACTAATTCCGGAGCAAATCGTCCACTATTTTGGTCAACCCAGAATGGGTGGACGA
>Ga0233437_1003346_pt1 | contig 21326 bp, 23 predicted proteins | sample SI_122_August201_FD_182714 | JGI IMG/M metagenome (GOLD analysis project Ga0233437, IMG submission 182714) | Seawater microbial communities from Saanich Inlet, British Columbia, Canada - SI_122_August2016_200_MG | ecosystem: Environmental > Aquatic > Marine > Inlet | place: Canada: British...
GATGCAATTTAACTTCTCTGCTTGTAGTTTCATCTAAAAAATACAATACACCTATATCCTCATCAAAGAAATCAAAAGGAACGCTAGATTCAATTAAACTAGTTAAAACTCTAAATGGATCTTCCCCATCAAACATTGAATCAGAGGTATCTATAAAATATTCTGCTATACTCATAAGAAATGAAAAATAGAAGTAATATATAAAATTTACTTACTTATTAGTGGTAATTGACGATTGATCAAAGAAATGCAAAAAAAATTAAATAATAAAATATTATAAAGAAAAAAAAATTAAACCATTCCAGATAATTTTGGATTGTTTTCTAGGAAATTATATACATGTTCTCTGTCGTTATTAACTCTGGTTGCTTTAAATCTTTTCGTGATACTTCTTAGAGTCTCAACATTTTCAACTGTTTGTCTTTTACCAAACTTTTTTAAGATATATTTCATCTCATGGTCTTGGCTGACATTAACTTGATTTCTGTCTGAATTTTTTGACACTGAACTTTTTTTAACACTTGGTTTTGGTACAGCTTTTTTTACCATTTTAACCTTACTGTTCAATTTTCTTGATTCATCTTTAAGAGTATTTATTTGTGCAGTTTTTAAAACAAGTTTTTTGTTTAAACTATTAAATTTCCTTGTTGCTACAAAATTACTTGATGATGCTAATTTTGCTAATTTTAATTGTTTTACTTTAAGTTTCTTTAAAGAAGTTGCAGCTCTTGTAGTGGATGCTTTAATTGATTCTGCATATTCCCACACTTGTGTAACTCTATCATTTACTTCTGTAATTCTATCATTATTTAGTTTAATTAGATCTAGCATTTTATCTAGTTCTGCTTGTAAATCGTCATTTTTAATAAATACACCAAGTTTTAATGATTTAACTTCATTAAGTAGTGCTGCTTGTTCTTGTTGTTCATTCCTAAGTGCATAAATATCTTTTTTTGCTCTTTTGAATGAGACTATACAGTTATTATCAATTTTAGTGTCGTTTGTCAGTTATTATCAATTTTAGTGTCGTTTGTTGCCATTTGTTATCACCTAACAGTAAGAAATACAGTAAGTATATATAAATATTTCTATTTTTTATATATAAAACAACATTTTTTAGATCAATATCATATTTTAATAATTGAGGCCAATATCAGTTATAACACAACTAATTTTAAAGAAAAAGAATAAAATAAAACTATTCTACTGCTTCACTAAATCTTTTAAGAACTTCTTCCCAGTTTACAACATTCCAGAAAGCTTCTACATAATCAGGCCTTCTATTTTGGTACTTAATATAGTATGCATGTTCCCACACATCTAAACCTAGAATTGGAGTTTTACCTTCCATCAAAGGAGTATCTTGGTTAGGCTTTGAACAAACACATAATTTTTTATTTGAGTCAACACATAAAAATGCCCATCCACTTCCAAATCTTGTTTTTGCAGCTTTTGAAAACAATTCTTTGAATTCATCAAATGAACCAAATTCGCTATTTATTGCGTCCATTAATGCACCTGTAGGCTGTCCACCACCATTTGGACTCATTACTTCCCAGAATAATTTGTGGTTAACATATCCACCACCATTATTTCTTACAGCTGTTTGAATTTCACTTGGTAATTCTTTAAACATAGCAACAATTTCTTCAGCAGATTTACCTTCAACATCAGTGTTTTCTAATGCTGCGTTAAAATTCTTTGTATATCCTGCATGATGTTTAGAGTGATGTATCTCCATTGTTCTTGCATCAATGTGTGGTTCTAATTCATTATATTCGTATTTTAATTTTGGTATTTCAAAAATTTTTACCGCCTCCTAAGATTTTTGAAAGTTGAAAATTTTTAATTTTCATAAGTTCAAAACTCATTTTTTTATTCACATTACTAATTTAATTATTAAAAATTAACAATTGTTAAGGTATTTAAAGATTATGTTGAAGTGAAACAATTATTAAGATTTAATCACACTATATTTAGAAAGGATTACACTTAGTACAAGGCTTAAATTTCTTACTTTGTGCATATCTCTTGGAACTTGTTGCAGTCATATCTTTGTTATCTTTAAGGTCAATACAACCAGCAATATGGACAATATTGTTTTTTGTCATGAAATAAGTAACAAACTCCACATCTTTCTTTTTAGGAACTTCATCATTTGATTCTTCATCAATAACTGAATCTTCTGATTGAGCAGATTCTTTGTCTTCTACTTGTTTATCAGATTTTTCAGAATTATTATCAACATACTCCTCAATTTCGTCAACATCTTCTGATTTTTTTCCTTGGCTGTCTTTAATCATATGTGCAATAATTACTACAACCAATGCACAAAATATAGTAAACTGATTCAAATAAAGATTTAAAATTATTAACTTCCTAAAATACACAATATTTGTTAAATATAATAAAAACTCAACAATTGCAAAATACACTAACCACGCTCCTTTTTTCCAATATGGTTCTCTAACCATTAGAAAAATAAGCATCAAGTCAAGAATAAACATAGCTGCAAAATAGGGCCTAATTAGAGATTTTATATAATAAAATGGATTAAGTAAAAACATCAATCCAATTATAAAAATAAACCACCCTGAACGTTTCATGACTCTAGAGTAAAAATTACATAATTAAAAAGATTTGGGATAAAATGCCCATACTATTTCGTAAGTATTTTTTTATATTTTTCAATTAAAGTGTCTTCTATTAAATCCATTTCAAGTTCTAGCAAATACATAATATCTTTTTTTGGTAGAATTTTAAGTATCTCTCTAACCGAAAAAAATTTGTGTATATTATCCCAGGACTTTTTTAGCGAATTAAGATTAAATTCACTTCTTAGAAGATATTTGCCAAATTGTGGGTCTGATTTACCAACCATATTCAAGAATTCATTCATTTTATCTGGATTATCTCTAATTGAGAACACAATTTTTTCTAAACATTTTAAAAAATGAACCATTTTTGGTTCAAGAATACTATTTTTAATTTTTGAAAGTTTCTTTTCACTTAAATCATTAGATACAATCAGTTTGCTTAATTTTGAAGCAACTTCCTGAAAAGTAAAGAGTATCATATTAAAACCTGTCCCTGCAAACCTTGGAGTCCAAAGTCCTGCAGCTCCATAGAAAAATACATTATCTAAAGAATTTTTCTTGAGACTTCCCATCTTAATTGTGCCAAAAGTTTTTGTAACCAATTTTCCAGAGTTAAGTCCTGGATAGTATGTTAAATAGTCTTTAAGATATTTTTGTAAAAAACTATAATTACATGTTTTATTCCATAAATATGGAAATACATGAACTTGAGCTTTTCTAGAAGAATAAGGCATAATCCCCCCAATCATAATTTCATGATAACCCGGAGTTTTCATTATTTCCCATATAAATAGATGCGGATCTACTTTTACATCCTTAAGAGTGTATCCAAGAATAGGATAACTAGAGTATGAATCAATTAAATCATATTTTTTAACTATTGGTGAAAATGCTCCTGAACAGTCAATTAATAACCTTGTTGAAATCTCTTTATTACCAATTTTAATTTTTATTTTATTATTTTTGCTATTAACTTTATCAATATAAGTGTGTTCCAAAAACTCTGTGTTTTTTTTATTGCATCTTTTGACAAATTCATTTAATAATTTTTTTTCATCCAGTTGACAATAATCGTCTTCAAAAAGCCAAGTACTTCCAAGATAATGTTTAAAAATTAATTGACTAATATTCTTATTAACAATGCATTTTTCAAGATTAAGTTTTTTCATTACATCTAGACCTGACCCCCAAGATTTTTCAGTAACTCCAATCTTCCCTTTCTCAACAACCAATATTTTATGTTTTTGAGATAATTCACTTGCTAAACTTAAACCTGCAGGACCTGCACCAATTATGATTGCATCATACATACTAAAATTAAATATTACTAACAGAATATAAATTTTTTCTATATTAATCAACAAGTCGCTTTAAATATAAATGACCAATACTTATTTTAAAAATGACTAAATCAGATATAATTGATATTGATTCCATAGATCCTCGAATTAAAGCTATATTTGAAGAATATTTAGGAGAAGCTAGATTAGTTGACAATTTTGGACTAAGGGACGGTTTTTTGTCTGAATCTTTAAAACTATATAAAAACCCAGATCCAGATATCCCTTATGGCCTGATTTGTGCCAACCCAGAATTTCCTGATCTTTGGGACTGTGCTAGAGCTGCTTTTAAACTTGGATCAGCTCTTGAAGAATTGGAATATGATGTAGAATATTACTGGGTTAAAAAATCTACATCAATACAAAACTATTGCGAAGTTTTTGATAAAACTCTTGATGAGTGGATTCAACTTGACATTACACCTTGGTATGAAAAAATTAATCCAGGACATGTAGCTAGTGGAAGATACCCAATGGTTAACAGAGAATCATATGAATTATTTGAAATAACGAAAATTTCAGTAATGACAAGTGTTAAAAAATATCCAGAACGATTTGTAGAAGTTTATGTGGGAGCTGAATTCTATAAAAAAGAACAGGATAGAGATAAATTTGCTACAGTTCAGATACACACTCAAGAAAGCAATCACATTCTAGGAGATAGTACTGACATCCTTTTAATTAGAGCAGATGTGAATTTAGCTAGGATGGATTCTATTAGACATAAAATAAAATATAATCCAGTGGAAGAACCTGAAAAGTTTTTAAATTATTTAATTGCAGAAAAAGCAATTTTTGTACATTCAATATATGTACCCTCATCATTTAATCACCAAATTACAGGACATGTAGCAAACATAAATGATCTTAATTCAACTATATTTGAAGGCGACCCAACTCATATAACTCAAAATTTAAATGAATTAAAAGAAAACTATTGTGTTCTGGCAAACTTAATAATGAAAATTTCTCCAGATTTAGAAACATTGCATTTGATGTAAAATAAGTTTTATGCCAATAAAGATATAAAGGAGCTTATTAGCCTAAATAAATAATGATTCCAGCAGCTCAAATAAAAAAATTAAGAGAAGCGCTTGAAACCAGTGCAAGACCGCTTATATTTTTTGATGATGACCCTGATGGTTTATGTTCATTTTTACAATTCTATAAATTAAATCCAGAAAGTTACGGTGTTGTATACAAACGAGCTGGCCCACTAGATGAAACATTCCTTAATAAAGTTGAAGAAGTTCAACCAGATGCAATTTTTATACTTGATATTGCACAAGTATCTCAAGATTTTTTAAATAAAGTTTCTAATGTATTTTGGTTAGACCATCATGCGCCTCAAACTCTTAAAAAAGTAACTTACTTGAATCCAATGGTAAAAAGTAAAGGAGATGATAACAGCCCTACAAGTTTATGGGCTCACAAGATTACTAATGTAAGTAACTGGTTAGCTTGTGTTGGAACAGTTGGAGATTGGCATTTACCAACAAAAGAAATGAGAAAAGACTTAGAAGAAGAATATCCAGATTTATTACCAAAGAACATCAAAAGACCTGAAGACGCTTTGTTTGGCTCAGATTTAGGCAGATTAGCAAGAATGTTCTCATTCATATTAAAAGGTCATAATAAATTGGCAATGACCTGTGCAAAGGTTCTTACAAGAATTAAAAGTCCTTATGAAATATTAGATCAATCAAGTTCTCAAGGAAAATATATTCATAAACAATTCACAAAAGTAAATGCCATGTATGAAGAATTAAAAAATTCAATAAAAATTACAGAAGACCCATTGATTTTGTATAATTATGAACACAATAAAACTTCACTAACCTCAGATTTATCAAATGAAATCTTATATGAAAATCCTAGTAAATTCATAATCATCAGCAGATTTAGAAACGATGACCATAAATGTTCACTAAGATCAACAAAATATGAAGTTCTACCAATTCTAAAAAAAGCACTAGAAGGTTTGTCAGGTTATGGTGGTGGACATTTACATGCTTGTGGCGCAAATGTGCCTGAACGTGATTGGAAACAATTTCTAGAAAATATTAAAGAACAGCTTTAATAAAACAATTAATTCATAAAATCTTAAAAAAATATTAATTAGAAAAAACTACATCTGAGGCATCTTACCATTCATACCCATACGCTTCATCATTTTCTCCATACTCTTCTGGTTCCCGCCACCTTTAAACATCTTCATCATCTTCTTCGTTTGTTTGTACTGTTTAATTAATTCACGTACTTCCTTAGGGCTTCTACCTGAACCTTTTGCAATCCTCTCCATTCTCGCACCCGATATTAAATCAGGTTCTTCAAGTTCTCCTTTGGTACATGAATCCATGATAAATTTCCAATTCTTTAACTTTTTCTCGTGAACATCCAATGCACCTTTAGGCAATTTCAATTTACCCATTCCAGGAATCAGTTCAGCAATTTTGCTTAATGGACCCATCTTTTTCATTGCTTGAGTTTGTTCATATAAATCAATTAAATTAAAATCTCCCTTCAAAAATTTCTTACCCATATCCTGAGCATCTTCTTCACTTATTGCATCTTGTGCTTTTTCAAGAAGTGCTTCAATGTCGCCCATACCTAGCAATCTTGAAACAAATCCTTTTGGATTAAATTCTTCTAAATCTTGGATTTTTTCTCCAACACCTATAAACTTTACATTAGCATCAGTTACAGCACATGCACTTAGAGCACCACCACCTTTTGCAGTACCCTCCATTTTTGTTATAATTACACCAGTAACGTCAACTGTATCATGAAACATCTTAGCTTGGTTTTGAGCAGCTTGACCAATATCAGCACTTACTACTAATAATCTTTCATGTGCTTTTACAACTTTATTTATAGCATTTAATTCCCCTACTAATTCATCAGATAAAGCGTCCCTACCTGCAGTATCCACTATTACTAAATCAAATTCTTGTAATTCTTTTTCAAATTTCTTATATATTTTTACAGGATCTTTTAACTTTGCATCTCCAAAAACAGGCACATTAATTTGTTTACCTAGTTGCTGTAATTGAGTAAGCGCAGCTGGTCTCCACATATCTAACTGAATCATAGCAACTCTGCCTGCTCGTTTTTTAAAGAAGTTAGCAAGTTTACCTGAAGTTGTAGTCTTTCCTGATCCAAACAAACCAACTAACATTATCAAATAAGGTTTTTTATCAATGTTTATCTTATAACCTTCACCACCTAAAAATTCAACTAATTCGTCATACAATATGTTAATAATATGTTCCTTTTTAGTAATTCCTGACGGTGCTTTCTCCTCAAGTGCTCTTTTTTTTATTTTATTTGATAAATCAAAGACTAATTGAACATTAACATCACTTTGTAATAATGCTCTTTGGATATCTTTGATTAATTCATTGATTAATTTCTCATCTACAAAAACACTGTTTGCAATCTTTTCTAAGGTAGCCTTTAATGAGCTACCTAATTTATCTAGGACCATACATCCACTGAAAGGACGTTTATTTTATAAAGATTTTGTGTTATTAATAAGTTAACACTTCTTATTTAACTCATTATGTTCTAATTTCAAAATTGAAAAAGAATAATTTATAAATAAGTTTTTACTACTATCCAATAATGATACTAATAAAAGATTATAGACTCACAAATGAATTCTTAGACGTACTAGTTGATGAAGTAGCTAAAGATTATATTAAAAAAGTCCAATCAGGTATTACTTTTGAAAATAGAACTCAAATTGCAGATTATTTACTATATTCTACAATTTCAGTTATTTTAGAACAAGACCCTATTGATGGAATGCTTGGATATGAAGGAGAATTTGTTCTTCGAGATTTAGATAGGGTAGTAAATTCTTTTAATAACATTTTACCTGAAGAATTGAAATTAAATGCATCTACAATAATATCTACTAGAAATAGAATAGAAAGAAATTTAGGAATCTTACATGCTACTGTTAAAGTTCCAAAAGAAAGAGCTATGAAGTATAAATTACCCTCAAAAGATGAATTTCAAAGATATACAGCATATATGAATGGTGATACTTCTGTTATAATTGATCCAATAGATGAATTAGATGAACTTACTTTACCTGAACCATTATTTAAATCTGATTGCATAAAAGCTTTTTTTGGTTACACTGAGCCAGGAAATTCGGGAATAATATATTTTACAGATAACCTATGTATTGCCTTAGGAAAAGGACAGCACTCGATTTATCCTGTTTTTTTAAAAACTGATAACACTCCTGAACCCATGTATATTTCCAACCTTGATAATAAATTAATTGCTATTGCGAATATGTTTTCTAATGAAATAGGTAGATATCAAAAAATGGAAATAGAACTTAATTGGGGTTATATTTCAGAAGTTAGTCCAGAAATTTTTAAATCTGCAAAAGACTATGCACAACTTGCATTAAAATTTGATGAAATGAATCATGAGTTTCAGAGAGGTGTTTTCTTTGAAATTGCACCATTTGCAGCATTGGAATTTGTGAGATATATCTCAGATTGTATTTCTGAAAGAGCTGAATTCACAGGTTATACAACTAAAACATTAATTAAGGTTGCCAAAGAACAAGGACTAAACTATATTGAATAAAAATTTTTTTTCCATCCGTAATTTTTATATACCCTTAAACAATTAAACAATACTTAGGGGTAAACTTGAAAAATAAACTAATAATCATTCTAACTGTATTATTTGTAATTATGTCCTTTGAAGTATCAGCATCTGTCGTTGGAGCAAGTCCAAGTATAATTAGACTTGAAAGAATGTTAAAAGGAGGATATGCAGAATCAAAGATTACTATAACAACTTCATTTGAGAACCCAATCGGTGCTGGATTCTCCAAAGAAGGTGATGTAGCTAATTGGATTACGTTTACCCATGATAATGATTTTTTTAATGTATCGAAATCTGACTCATATTCAACTGGCTTAATAATTGAACCACCTTTAGACACTCCAACTGGTAACTATACAGGAACAATCAAAATAACTACAAATGAATTGGGTAGAGTCAATCAAGGAGCAGGCTCATCAATTCTAGCTCAAGTTGCAATTTTATTATATATTGAAGTTATTGGAGAAGAAGTGGTAGAGTGTAGAGCAGGAGCAATATATACATCAAATTCAGAAAAAAATGATCCTTTTTTAATTCATTCTGTGGTTAATAATGATGGAAATGTTAGACTTAGACCTGAAATCTTTATTGAAGTATATGACCAATATGAAACTAAATTAATGATGTCAAAAAGATTACTTGGTACAGAAATATTACCAACTTTAAGAAAAGAGTTTTTTGTTGAAGTTGACCATGAACTTCCTGTTGGACAGTATTTTGCAAAAATAATATTTGACGAATGTGATGTAATTAAAAAAACAACTTTTGATATTTTGGAAAAAGGTCAAATATCTGATTCTGGTCAATTAATTGGTATTAATTCCAATGAATTTGTTATTGCAAATGAACCAATGTTAATTGTGCCATTCTTTAGAAATAATGGTGATAGAAAAGTTTTAGCTAAGTTTCAAGGAGAAATTAGAAATCTGAAAAATGATAAAATTGTTCAAGTTCTTGAATCTGAAGAACTTGAAGTTAACCCTACTCAAACAATTGAGTTTAAAATGATTTACACTCCAACCAAATCAGGAGAGTATCAAATCTCAGGTCGTGTCAAATATAATAATAAATTAACATTTGATGAAAAAAGTAAAATTGTAAATGTTAAAGGTTCTGCCTTAGATTTTGATTTAAAAATTGTGATATATGTATTTTTATACATTATTGTTGGCCTTGTAATATTAATTTTAATTGGAATGATTCTAAAAGAGAAACGTAAGAAAAATAGAAGAAAAAGAATATTCTAAATTCTGATAAAATATTTTTAAATATTGAATTTAATATTCTGTTTTAAATTTAATAATTCAGAAACTAACTTGAATAATTAATTCAACTGTTTATTTTTTCTCAAGTGAATAAGCTGGTTTTTGTACTTCTTGAAGCCACATTAATCCAACTCGCATCATATCTTTATTGAACTTCTCAGAAATTCTATATACTTTGTTATATAAGTCATAATCAACTAATCCCATAGATTTCATTGGTGTTAAAATTCTATCATAAAACTGTCTTTTATTGTAAGAAATTTTAACTTTTTGCCCAACATAAGGCTCTTCGTCAATCTCTCCAATTAATTCTCCATCATGAAGTCTAGTGGCAAATAAACTCATCTCAGTCTTAGAAATTACACTATCATTTTGTTTCATATAGTTGATTAGAAGCTTTGCTACAATCTTTTGTTGTTTAGTTGCAAATATTACCTCATATACATCATCAGGTAAATTAAATCTATCATACAGTATTACCATTTTATTTCCCCCGAAATTACACTAAAAAATAGATAATATTTTTTGTGTTTAAACTGTAAACTACCCCGTTATAGTATAGATAGTAGTATACAGAGATTTAAATAGTTTTCCCTAAAATGGTAAATGTATACTTTGTACTCATTTAGCCATGTGACTACATAATTTGCATATCAGTAAACATTATTCTGGGTTTTTTACACAAGTATTATAAATCTATTTTGACTACCCATTAGTAAATGGTAGACTTCTCAAAAAAACCACAATATTCAGAAGATGTAGAAATAATCCAAGGAGAGTACCACCCAATCAAAGATTGGAGAATGGATGATAATGGCTACTTATTAATTAGAAAAAATGTTGAACTAAAATGTTTAGAAGTTGGTTTTTGTAAAGCTGATAATATAATTAATTTAGTTGTACGTGGAAATAAACCTCAAGACATTTATTTTGAAATTACTAAAAGAAAACTGTTACTTCATCCAGAACACTATGCATATCTAGGTAAAGAACTTCATAAAGCATTCATGGCACTAAAGTATAATTTGGATTATGTGCAAGATAGTGAATTAGAACTAAATTAAAAACATTTAACTAATTCTTCTTTATCCTTTGACATTTGATATCTATATGGAAGACCCATTTCACCAAGTTTTAAATTTGTATGAGTTAACATATTTTTTTTTATTTGTGGCAAATATTCTAAAAATTTAGTAGGATACTCATCCCAATTTATTGCAACTGAAACAAAAAAAGATTGAATATCTGATTCAGATGGATACCCATTCTCAGGAAACAATGGATCAATCCAATAAGGCTTTGAATTTCCAATAAGAAAATTGTGTGTAGATGCATCTCCATGAAACATGTTAGGATGTGAAGCAATAATTAAAAGCTGATCTATACCTGAAAGCACAGAATCATTAATTAGAGTTAGAATTTCAGGATTTGTACAATAACCTTCATGAGACATCAACCAATGCAATTGAATTCCCAAATAAGGCATCGTTATTTCATTTGGTGCTAAATGGGAAAAATCAAATCTATTAAACCCAGGTAATGTGTGTGCCCAGTCATACCATTTAATTTCTAAATCTACACTATTCTTTTTCTTTAAAATTCCATGATCCTGATCAAATTCTGTCAAAAATATATATTTCTCATCTTTTGCAATTTCTAAATATTCTTTATATGCTTGTTCAAATATACTCATTTTTACTAGAAATTAGGATTTATATAAAAAACTAAAAGAAAAAATAAAATATTAATCTAAAATTCAAACTTCAATTCCTTCTCTTCAATGTTTTTAAGAACTTTCTTCATCAAGTCTTTAGGTTTGACATCAAACTTAACTTGACCATCCAAGGTTCTTAGAGCAACTGTCTTCTTTTCAATTTCTTTTTCACCAACAGTCAACATTATTGGTACTTTGTTAAGTTGTGCTTCTCTTACCTTTCTTGGAATTGATTCAGCTCTGTTATCAAGTTCTGCTCTAATACCTGCATCTAAAAACATATCAACAATTTTTTGAGCCTCCTTACCAAATCTTTGAGCAACAGTCATCACTCTAACTTGCACTGGACTCAACCACACAGGGAATTTCCCAGCAAAATGTTCAATTAAGAACCCAATAAATCTTTCGTGTGTCCCAAGTGGAGCCCTATGGATTACAACTGGTGTGTGTTCTTTACCATCTTCACCAATATATTTTAATCCAAATTTACCTGGCATGAACAAATCAATTTGATTAGTTGATGCTGTAAACTCTCGTCCTATGACTGATTTAATTTGAAAATCTACCTTTGGACCATAAAACGCTGCGCCATCTTTCTCAACCTTATATTTTACACCAGATTTATCCATGGCCTCTTTCATAAGGCTTTCAGCATCTTTCCACATTTCTTCATCCCCGTGATATTTATCACTTTCAGGATCTCTCAGTGCTAATTCCATTTGATATTCTTTGATTCCAAGTTTTTTATAATAATATTCATGTAACCTTATCACATCAACAAATTCCTTGACTGCATCTTTTTTTGCACAATAAATATGTGCATCATTCATCTGCATTCCTCTAACTCTCATTAATCCAGTTATTGCTCCACTTTGTTCATACCTGTGACATGTTCCATATTCAGCAACTCTTAATGGTAATTCTTTATATGACCTTGTCCTTGCACCAAATATCTTATGATGAAATGGACAATTCATTGGCCTGATATAATAATTCTCACCATCTATGTTCATTGGTGCAAACATAGAATCTTTGTAATGAGGAAGATGTTCACTTGTATGAAATAATCCTTCTTTTGTAATAATTGGAGTTGTAACACGTTTATACCCCCACTTAAACTCAGTTTCTTTTGCCCAATTTTCTATTTCTTCTTTTATGATATTTCCTTTTGGAAGCCACAAAATTAATCCTGGACCAATATCTTCGTCAATCTCAAAAAGATCCAAATCCTTACCTAGTTTTCTGTGATCTCGTTTTTTAGCCTCTTCTAGCATATTAGTATGCTGTTTTAATTGTTTTTTATCTGGAAATGCAATCCCATACAATCTTTGAAGTTGTTGATTATTTGAGTCACCTCTCCAATAAGCACTTGCTACACTTAATAGTTTAATATATCCAACTTTACCTGTACTTGGTACATGAGGTCCTGAGCATAAATCAACAAATTCATCTCCTGTCCAATAAATAGATACATCTTCTCCTTTACCCTCAATCTCGTCCAACCATTCTTGTTTATATTGATTATCTAGGAACAATTTTCTAGCTTCTTTTACTGAGATTTCTTTTCGTTTTAGAGGTAAGTCTTCTTTAACAATTTTTTTCATCTCTTGTTCTATCATCTCAAAATCTTCAGGCGAGAACGATTTTTTTGAATCTAAATCAAAATAAAATCCTTCATCAGTTGCAGGACCCATAGCCATTTCAATTTTCCCAGGAAATAATCTATACATTGCCTGTGTCAAAATATGTTCAGCTGAATGCCATAATGCTTTCATTCCTAATTCATTTTTAGAAGTTAGAATACTTATCTCAGAATCTTTGTCAATTAATCTGTGTAAATCCCAAACTTCACCATTAACAACAATTGCTAATGCAGCTCTTGCTAACCCTTCACCAATTGACTTTGCTATCTCTAACCCTGATACACTTTTATCAAACTTTTTGATTGAACCATCTGGTAATTTAATTTTAATTTTTTCTTTTGACATAATTATCACCTTACACGTATATTTTTTATTTTAATAATTAAAAGTATAAATAATTTTATATTAATTTTATAATAAATCGCTGAACCTGACTAACAGGTCGTAGAAGTCGTTTGTTTATCTAATATAAATAAGATGATTTCTTCAACTTCATCTAGATAACTCATTGACATATCACTATTAATGGACACATGTTATATTTAAAAGTTGTTGTTAATAATTGTTATGTGTTTAAGAATGAGCTTCTTTGATAACAAAAGAAACAAGAGCCAAATAGTTAAACATAAGAATTAATTATTTTTAAAAAATACTATTATCTAGTTAGTGACACAAATGAAAGTATTATTAGATGCAGATGGAGTGTTATTGGATTCACACTCATACTTTTTGTATAGAGTAAATGAAAGATATGCTGATATTATTGCAAAAAATCTAAAAAGACCGTTAACCCTTGAAGATATTACAAATTGGGACTTTGGGCTAGCACTTGAGATTATAGGAATTCCAATTATAAAAAGAAAAGATAGTGAACCTTTAGGAGCTATTGATTATATTCACGAAGCATATACACAAACAGAATATTGCATTAGTCTTGTTGATCCCTCTGTTGCACGTGTTACAAATTATTTATTTAATACATTTGAAGTAGAAATTGTGACTTCAAATCATGAACCTAATGGTTTAAAAATAGTTTTGGACAGTCATGGAATAAATACAACAAAATTTAGACAAGACGCAAAAAACGTCACTAGTCAATATACTGTTGTAGTTGAAGATAATCCAAATATATGCATTGATGATAAACAAACTTTGTTATTAAGAGATCGGCCTTGGAATAGAGACCTAGAAGCACCAAACGTCCTTAGATTTTATCATTCTTTACAGTTGCCAGGAATATTACGATTGCTTGACACATATGGTGATTTAGAAGCAATAGCTAAAGCAATAAGTTTAGGAAAAGCTGATTTACTATGTAAATCCAACATTGAAACTTATGGTTTTAAATTATTAAAAAATAGATGTATCAAATATAAATAACAAAAGTGAATATTCTTCAATTCTCCCAAAATAACAAAAGTGAATATTCTTCAATTCTCCCAAAAGTACTAAATTTTATTCAAAAATGAATCTTAAGAGTAAGGTTTATATACCAATTACGCTAAATTTTTTATTAATATGAACAAAACAAAAATCATTGCAACCATAGGACCTGTGTCAAGTGACAAAAACACAATAAAAAAAATGATAAAGTCTGGCATGAACGCTGCTAGAATTAATCTAAGTCATGGAGACATTGATCAATACAAAAAAATCATATCAAATATTAGACATGTAAAAGACATTCCAATTATTTTTGACACTCAAGGTCCAGAAATAAGAATAATTTGTAAAGAAAAAAAGATTGTAAAAAAAAACGAAGTTTTCAAAATTGGCTTTGATGATTCTCATACATTATATTTTAACAAAGATTTCTATAATCAATTAAGGTGTAACAATTTAATTCTAGTTAATGAAGGAATTTTAAAACTAAAGATTGTATCAAAAAACTCACATCACATCCAAGTAAGAGCATTGGTTCCAGGTTCAATTGGAGCAAGAGCTCGTGTGAATATTCCATCAATCACACTTAATTCAAATATCCTTACTAATAAAGACATTGAATGTTTAAACTTTGCACAAAAAAATAATGTTGATTTTGTTGCACTATCTTATACAAGAAATGCCAAAGATATTTTATTTGTAAAAGAAAAATTCCCAAAACTAAAAGTCATTGCAAAGATTGAAAATTCCACTGGTGTAAAAAATTTTGATAAGATTCTTAATGTAACTGATGGAGTCATGGTTGCTCGAGGAGACTTAGGTGTTGAAATTCCATCTGAACGGTTACCTTTGGTCCAAAAAGCCATAATTTACAAGTGTAACCTTGCTGGAAAATTTGTAATTACTGCAACACAGATGCTTCAATCAATGATTGAAAATGCTAAACCAACTAGAGCCGAAACTAGTGATGTTGCTAACGCAATTTTAGATGGAACTGATATGGTAATGTTATCTGGTGAGACTGCAATTGGAAAACACGCTGTTCTTGCAGTGTTAGAAATGAGTTATATTGCAAAGGAAATTGAACCCTATACAAAAAACAAGGTCAAAATAGATTCTTGTAAAACTATTTCTCAAGCAGTATCAAAATCAATCCATGAATTAACAAGAATACTACCAATAACTAAAATTGTAACTTTAACAAGAGCTGGATATACATCAAGATTAATTTCAAGGTTTAGGTTAAAAGCAGAAATTATTGCAGTAACACAAAGCCTAGATGTACAAAAAGAACTTATGATGCATTATGGTGTTAATCCAACAATCTTAAAACTTCCAAAAACAAATAAAATTGTAAGTTGTGCAAAACAATTATATAAAAAGGGATTATTAAAAAAGAATGATTTAGTATTATTTACTGCAGGAGTTTATGCAAAAAAATCAGGTAATACAAATATGTTAGAAATTCACAGAATTAGTGAATTATCTAGACAATTTTAAATGAGGTGTTGATGTTTAAATGAAATCAAAAATTGGTGTAATGGGAAGTGCAGCAAAAGTTAATGACCCTGTTCTTAGAGCAAAAGCTAGAGAAGTAGGACGAGAAATTGCTAGACATAATTGTATTTTAGTAAATGGTGCAACTTCAGGAATGCCTAATGAAGCTGCAATCGGATGCCAAGAAGAAGATGGATTTGTTATGGGGATAAGTCCTGGAAATGACATGCAAGACCATATAAAAAACTGGAAGTTGCCCGTAGACGCTTACGACCTTATTGTATACACAGGTCAAGGATTTATGCATAGAGACATTCTAAATATTAGAACCTCAGACGCTATTGCATTTTTAAGGGGTTCAATTGGAACACTTAATGAATTTACAATTGCGTTTGAAGAAGGAAAAATAATGGGTGTCTTAGAAGGAATGGGTGGAATTTCTACATTTTTTGATGAAATAATTCATATTAGTAAAAAAAAGACTGGTGCTGTTGTTTTTTTCGAAGATGACCCAAAAATTCTTATCAGAAAACTAACTCAAGAAGTTGAAAAAAGACAAAAGGGTAAAACAAGAAAAGTTAGACAGAAAGGTTAAATTTTGAAGTTTTTAAATTAGAAATTTAAACTTTATCTACAAGTACAACCTTGAGAAGTATAACAAGTACCTTGGCAAAGTCCAACTATTTTTAATCCTGATCGCCTAGGATTTGATGAATACTCAGAACTTGGTCCATATTCTACAAATGATATATTTGATTCATAACTCTGAGATGATTGGTATGTCATACATTTAGTTTTATCTAAGATTTATTTAAATGCTATCTTTAACTAACATTTAAATATTTGAATAAATTATTTATTTTTATGAAACAAATAATTTTATTGATTTTATTAACATTAGTTATTGTAAGTTGTAGTACTCAAACTACTCCACAAACTAATTCTCAAACTAATCCTACAACTCCAGAAAAAGTTGATACAGATAAAATTGCAGAAGATTTTGTTAAATCTTTAGCTGAATATTCGGATTACAATGGTGGCGATTTAACATTGATAAGGAAATTAACTACAGGATATGAAAAATTGGATTATGGATATAGATTTAGTGTTAATACTAATAAATTAGCAGCATCAGTCAAATTTATTGAAGTTCGTTTATTAATTCAAGATGGAGTTGTTACACATAACCTCGCTGTAGAAGTTGATGAAAAAGATATAAAAAAAGGAGCTTTAACACAATCAGAATGTGAATCTACAGGTGGCAAATTAACAAACAACATTGCTGGTACTCTGTGCAATAACGGTGAACAAGAAACTGGAGATTTGGTTGGATTTATTGTTCCTTATGTCTGTTGTGTTCCAAACTAAATTTCTTTATAATTTATATAAGGTATAATTTTCATTAGCTTATCAATTAAATAATAAAATTTAAGTATTTGACAAATTCTTATTTAAAATTAAGGTGATTATATGAAAAACATAAAGAAATTTACAATTTTACATTCTAATGATATGCATGGTGATTTTTTAGCTGAAAAAGGTAAAACAAAATTAATTGGTGGTCTAGCTTTACTTTCTGGATATATTAATAAAGTGAGAAAGGAAGAAGAAAATGTTCTTTATGTAATTGCTGGAGATATGCTTCAAGGATCAATAATTGATACGGAATTTAAAGGTATTTCCACAATTGACATTATGAATTATTTGGCTCCTGATGTTGTTGCTCTAGGTAATCATGAATTTGATTATGGACTTCCTCAATTATTATTTTTAGAAAAAGTTGCAAATTTTCCAATAGTAAATGCTAATTTGTATATTAAAAATTTCAATAAAAGACTTATGAAACCTTATTTAATTTTAAAAAAAGCTGGGTTTGATATTTTGTTTACTGGAATAGTAACTGAAAAAGTTGCTGACGCTTTAAAAAAAGATAAATTAGTTGGAAGCTTTATAACACTTAAAGAAGCAAGTAATGAAGTAGGACGAATAACAAATGCTTACAAAAATGATGACATAGATTTAACTATAATTTTAACTCATATTGGTTTTGAATCAGATAAAAAATTAGCAAAAATGCTTAAACCTGAATGGGGAGTTGATATGATTATTGGAGGCCATTCACATACTGTATTAGATCAGCCTGAAAAAATAAATAATATTTTAATAGCTCAAGCAGGAGTAGGAACAAATCAGATTGGTAGGTTTGACATTGAAGTAGATGATGACACTAATAGTATCGTTAAATGGACTTGGAAACTTGTTCCAATTAATGATGAAATTGCTAAACCTGATAGAAGACTTTTAAAGTATATTGATTCATATAAAGTTGAAGTTGATAAAAAATATAATTCTGTGCTTTGTAAATTAGCAACCAAATTAACTCATCCAGCTAGAGAAATAGAAACATCATTAGGTAATTTATATGCTGATGCTTTTGCAGAAATTGCTGAGTCTGATGTTGCGTTTATTGGTAGTGGAGCAATAAGAACAAAAGAATTAGGTCCCTTAGTAACTTTACAAAATTTTTTAACAAATTTCCCATATGACGATGCGTACCATAGAGTTACAATTCTAGGTTCAAAATTATTAACTATATTTGAACATGTAATGAGAAAAGAAAATAGGCAAGGTGAAGGAGAATGTTATCAAGTGAATTCTAACGTTAAAGCAGTATATAGTGAATTATCCAAAAAATTAGTATCATTAAAAATAAGAAATGAGGATATTGATAAAAATAAATTATATACTTTTGCAATAGCTGGATACCATTACAATTGTTCAAAAGATTATTTAAATTTAACATTAGACGAACTTAATGAAACTAACAAATCTAAAGTTATAACTACCTCAGTTCAAGAGGTTATGGAAGAATTTTTAAGAAATAATCAAAATATAACTAGAAAGGTTGAAGGTAGGCTTGAATATGTTGATTAATTTTTTTTAATTGATTCAATAGCATTCTTTAATTTTTCAGAATTTTGTGAACCAATGAGTATTAATTTCCCATTAAATAATTCTAATTGTACTCCTTTATTTCCAGAAACATTGTAGACAAGTCCTCTTGATCTTAGCCCATATCTTATACCCCATCCACCATAATCAACAATAGGATTATAAGTTCTAATATAATATTTTTTTATATCTTTGATAGAAATTTTAGTAAATGATTTTTGTAGAGGGTAAAAACGAATATAAATATCCTCTCGGATTTCAACATTTAAATTTATTATTTTAAATAAAAACATAAGTCCTATGTAAAGAATGAATATAATTATAAAAGTCAAATTAGATGCAGGCTTGTTTCCAAAAGGTATGTTAAAAAATATTTGTTGAACTAATCCATATAATTGTATTAACAAGAATGCAAAAAGTCCAATCCATATCCAAGGTTGTCTAAATTTTTGTTTTTCATGAAATATTATTTTTTTAGTCATAGAATTATTACATATATTAGAATATAAATATTTTCTTATGAACATTTTATTCAGAGAACATAGTTTAATGCATCTATTCACTTAAACAAGATAAATAAAAGTGGACCTAAGAAGATTCCAGAGACATATGTTTTAGTGTCTTGGCATGAGAACGATTAGTGAACATGTGTTCAAATCTCCTTGAATTCTAGTTAAATAATCTAATTTGTAAGAATAAAATAAAAGTGGGCCCAAGGAGATTTGAACTCCCGACCACTGACTCTCTTTTTTTCTGTTTAGAAATTAAATCCAAATAAACTAATTTCTCGACATAACGTGAAACATTTAATCGCTTGATTTTTAAAAGATTATACAAGTCTTTTTCAATTGTTAGATGTAAACTTTGTTTCATTTTTATGGGCGTGATTATGGGCATTAAGTTTATAAGAAGTAAATTTAGAGGCCTTTTTAAGTGTTTTGTAGAGGATAAAACACAATGAAGAAAACATGAAAGATAAACATCAAACTAATCTTTTAATATATTATCTAATATTCCTTTGGACTTTTCCTCACCAAGCTTTTTAACTAGTAATTGATTAGCCAAATCCTTTAATTCTTCAATATTTTCATCTTCATAATAATTTTTTAGAACTTCATGAATACTACTTCCAAACTCTTTTTTAAGCATATTCATTATCTTATCTTTTTTGTTCATACTTATGTAACCTTACTTATTACAAAGTAATACAAGTATATAATTATTTGCCAATAATTTGCATACTTTATGATAATAAAATTTAAATATTTTGATGATTTCTATTATATATTATCAAATAATTTACATTAAATTGATAAAATATGGCTGAAAATGATTTTTGGAAGAAGTATAGTTATGTAATGAGAGGAAAACAGAGACGAAAAGTTCATGCAGTTTTAGATGGACCTCAATTAGTTAGTAGAATTGCTAAAAAAACAAGTTTAAGTCTAGCTGAAACTAGTAGGGTTCTACGGGGGTTAGTAGAACAAGGTTTAGCTGAGTGTAAAAACCCTGAAGACCATCTTGGAAGGGTTTATGGGTTGACTAAAGAAGGATATGAGATTCAAAAAAAAATTGAATAATTACTGGATTATTTCTTCAATTAATATTATTAAATCTAACTGTCCTTTACCATATTCTGTTAGTATTCCGTGTTTTTCTTGTTCAAGACAATCTTTTTTTATGTCTTTTATAAGAACATATTTCTGAATTAATTTTTTCTATTTTTCTCATAATTTTCAACTAACTAACTAACTAACTATGTCTGAGTTTATAAAATGAGTCTTTATTGAATATTATTTGCAAATTTTTTGAATATTTTATGTAAACAAGATATAAATATAATGATTACTTAGATACTAGCAATAGGTTTTGAGATGGAAAATAATAATATTTTACATAAAGTTAAACAAATAGTTAAAAATCCAGATGCAATTATTGATACGTATGACTTATCCTTTGTTTTTGTTAGTGAAAAATGTTGTAAATTAACTGAATTTTCTCGAGATGAATTAGTAGGAAATCAAATTTTTGTGATGTGTCAAAAATACAAAGAACCATGTGAAATAGAAATTAACATGCAGAATGACCCTCCACAAGAGAGAATTATTCCTATAGTTACTAAAAGCAAAAAAAATATTAAGTTTAAAATTAAAAGTCTTGGTATAAAAGTTGAAAATTATCCTTATCATGTGGAGAAATACTTGAAGTTATTAAATAATTACAAAAAAAAATTCTTAAATGAAACTCCCTACTTTGAAAAGTAGGGTATCTTAAAAAAATAAACTACGAGTAAGCCCATT
>Ga0233437_1003349_pt1 | contig 21308 bp, 19 predicted proteins | sample SI_122_August201_FD_182714 | JGI IMG/M metagenome (GOLD analysis project Ga0233437, IMG submission 182714) | Seawater microbial communities from Saanich Inlet, British Columbia, Canada - SI_122_August2016_200_MG | ecosystem: Environmental > Aquatic > Marine > Inlet | place: Canada: British...
ATAAAGAATTTGCAAAACGTCACTTAAATGTTGGTTTTTCTGGCGGAGAAAAAAAAAGAACGGAAATTTTACAAATGGCTATGTTAGAACCTAGATTTGCTATTCTTGATGAAACAGATTCTGGACTTGATGTTGATGCTCTACGTATTGTTGCAAGTGGTATCAAAAAATTAGTAGGACCAGAACTTGGAGTTTTAATCATAACTCATTATCAAAGAATACTGCATCATGTACAACCTGATCACGTACATATATTAATAGATGGGCAAATTGTAAAATCTGGAGATTATTCTCTTGCAAAAGAAATTGAAGATTCTGGGTATGACAACATAAAGGTGGCTTAATTTGAATGAATCAAAAGATATGAAAACTGATTTATCAGCTGAATATAAATATGGTTTTAAAGACCCTGAAAAGTTTTCATTTAAATCTGAAAAAGGTTTGAATGAAGAGCTTATAAGATATATATCTAAAACAAAAAACGAACCTACTTGGATGTTGGATTTAAGATTAAAAGCATTTAAACATTTTAAAGAAAGACCTATGCCAAAGTGGGGTGCTGATTTATCTAAAATTAACTTTGATGACATTTATTATTATGGAAAACCTGAAGGTGAACAAGCACAAGATTGGGATGATGTACCTGAAGATATTAGAAATACTTTTGATAGATTAGGTATACCTGAAGCCGAAAAGAAATTTCTAGCAGGTGTTGGTGCACAATATGAATCTGAAGTTGTATATCATAAACTAAAGAAAGATCTTGAAGATAAAGGTGTAATCTTCTTAGATATGGATGGAGGTTTGAGAGACCATCCTGAACTTGTAAAAAAATACTTTTGTAAATTAATTCCTTATGCAGATAATAAATTTTCAGCACTAAATACTGCAGTTTGGTCAGGTGGGTCTTTTATTTACATTCCACCAGGAGTAAGAGTTGATTTACCGTTGCAAGCATATTTTAGAATAAATGCAAAAAATATTGGACAGTTTGAACGTACATTAATTATTGCTGATAAGGGCAGTTATGTACATTATGTTGAAGGATGTACTGCACCAGTCTATACTACAGATTCATTACATAGCGCAGTTGTTGAACTTGTTGCATTGGAAGGTGCAACCATTAGATACACAACTATTCAAAATTGGTCCTCAAATGTTTATAATTTAGTAACAAAAAGAGCTTTTGCCTATAAAAATGCTAGAGTAGAGTGGATTGATGGTAATCTAGGAAGCAAACTTACCATGAAATATCCAGCAGTATATTTAATGGGAGAAAAAGCTCACGGTGAAGTTATTAGTGTTGCTTTTGCAGGAAAAGGACAAATTCAAGATGCTGGTGCAAAAATTGTACATATGGCACCAAACACAACTTCCCAAATTGTTTCAAAATCTGTATCAAAAGATGGTGGACGAAGTACTTATCGTGGGCTATTGAAAGTTGCAAAGGGTTGTAAAAATGTTAAAAGTAGTGTTGTTTGTGATGCATTAATTTTAGATCCTGAAAGTGGAACTGACACAGTACCATATATGGAAATTGAAGAAAAAGATGTGTCTATTGGGCATGAAGCGTCTGTTGGAAAAGTTAGTGAAGAACAGTTGTTTTATTTAATGAGTCGTGGATTTTCAGAAGAACAAGCATTAGGAATGATTGTTAGAGGATTTATGGATGCTTTTGTTAGAGAATTACCAATGGAATACGCAGTTGAACTAAATAGATTAATTGAGCTAAATATGGAAGGGAGTGTGGGCTAAATGATTAGACAAATAATCAAGAAAAGAAAAGAAATAAGCCTTACAAAATTTAAAGAGCTTCCATACCCATCTCAAAAAAGTGAATCGTGGAAATATACGAATTTATCTAATTTTAAACTTGAAGAAATAAAACAAACAACCCAAGAAATTGAGTTCATAGGTTTAACATATGAGCTCAAAGAAAAAGGAGTAATTTTTACATCAATTAATGACGCTATTAATAATCATTTCGAAATAATGTCAGAACACTTACCTATGGGATTGGTAAATTATGATGAAGATAAACTAACTGCAATGCATGCTGCTTATTTTAATGATGGTGTTTTTATTTATGTTCCAAAAAATGTGTCTTTAAATTTGCCATTAAGAAATATATTTAATACCATAAATAAAGGAGGGATTTTTTCTCATACATTAATTATTCTAGAAACAGGTGCATCTTTAGATTATGTAGAAGAACATGTTTCAACTAATTTTGAAGAATTAGCTTTAAGAAACGATGTTGTAGAAATTTATGCAAAAGATAATTCAAAAATTAATTTTCATAATTTTCAGAATTGGAATAATAATGTTAAAAACATTAGTAACTGGAAAGCAAAATTAAAAAAAGATGCAATAGTTAATTTTTATTTAGGGCAATTTGGTGGAGTATTTTCAAGAATTAAAATTGATTTAGATTTAGTCGGACAAGGATCATCGTCTGATGTTAAAGGTGTGTTTTTTGCTAACAAAAATCAACATTTTGATATTACAACTAATATAAATCATAATGTACCAAACACTAATGGTGATATATTAATCAAAGGTGTATTAGATGATGAATCGACTTCAGTATATAGAGGAATGATAAAAATACTTAAAAATGCTCAAAATACAAATTCGTATCTTTCTGACCATTCTTTAATTCTAAGTGATAAAACAAAATCAAATTCAATTCCAAGTTTAGAAATTGATGCAAATGAAGTAAAAGCAAGTCATGGTGCTACTATTGGAAAACCCAGTGAAGAAGAATTATTTTATTTAATGGCTAGAGGATTATCAAGAATTGACGCAGAACGTTTAATTATATTAGGATATTTCTCACCAATAACAAAAAATATTAACATAGAAGATTTAAAAAATAAATTCAATGAAGTATTAAATTCAAAAGTAAGGTGATTTTATTTGTATAATGTACAAAAAATAAGACAAGATTTTCCGATTCTAAACAGAAAAATTAATGGAACAAAATTAGTGTATCTAGATAATGCTGCTAGTACTCAAAAACCTAGACAAGTCATTGATACACTAACTAATTATTATGAACAACATAATGCAAACATTCATCGTGGTGTTCATCAATTATCCCAAGAAGCGTCTGAAATGTATGATGATGCTCATAAAAAAGTTGGTAAATTTATTAATGCAAAAAAACCAAGTGAAGAAACTATTTTTGTAAGGAATGCAACTGAAGGAATGAATTTAATTATGTATGGTTGGGCTATGCATAATCTGGAAAAGAATGATGAAATTATTTCTACAGTAATGGAACATCATGCAAATATTGTTCCATGGCAGTTTATGAAAGAAAAGGGTGTTAAAGTCAAATTTGTTGATATAAATGATGATGGCACTCTTAACATGGAAGACTTAAAACAAAAAATATCAAACAAAACAAAAATTGTAAGTTGTGTACATGCTTCAAACGTTGTTGGAACGATTAATAATATAAAAGAAATTGGGAAAATGGCACATGAAAAAGATGCTTTGTTTATTGTTGATGGTGCACAATCAGTTCCCCATATGCCTGTTGATGTAAGAAAAATTAATGCTGATTTCTTAACTTTTTCAGGTCACAAAATGTTAGCACCAACTGGAACTGGTGCTGTATATGGTAAAAAAGAAGTGTTAGAACAAGCACACCCATTCCTTGGTGGTGGAGATATGATTAGAGATGTTAAACTTGAAAAATCTACTTTTAATGACCTCCCTTGGAAGTTTGAAGCTGGAACTCCAGATATTGGTGGTGGAATTGCATTTGGTGCTGCCGTTGATTATTTAAAAAAATTAGGAATGAATAATGTACGACAACATGAGAAACAAATGTTAAAGTATTCGATTGATGAAATGTCTAAAATTGATGGTCTTAAAATATATGGTCCTACCAATCCAGACATAAGATCGGGTCTAATCACATTTAATATGAACGGAATTCATCCTCATGATGTTGGTGGAATTCTTGATGCAGAGTTTGGTGTTGCAATAAGAACAGGTCAGCATTGTGCACAACCTTTAACAGAAAGATTAGGTGAACATTCTACATGCAGAGCAAGTTTTTATGTATACAACACAAAGGAAGAAATTGATATATTAATAAAGGGATTAAAAAAAGTTAAAGAAATATTTGGAAAATAGTGATAAAAAATGTCAATAGATATGTATCAAGAAAATATATTAGATCATTATGAGAATCCTCAAAATTTTGGTCACTTGGATTCTTGTGATGTTAAAGCTCATGATTCAAATCCTTTGTGTGGAGATACATTTGACTTTGAATTAAAGTTTAAAGATGGAAAAATTGATGATGTAAAATTTTCTGGCCATGGATGTGCAATCTCAACTGCGAGTGCATCAATGTTAACTGAAAAAATAAAATCTTTACCAATTGAGGAAGTAAAAAAATTGGAGCAAAAAGATATTCTGGAATTACTTGGAATAGAACTTAGTCATGTAAGAATAAAATGTGCAATGCTCCCTTTAAAAGTTGTAAAATTGGGTGTTTATGAATATTTAGATAAAAATAAAAATTAATTTTTATTAAGATATTTAAAATTTCTTTAGGATAAAAAATCAGTTTTTAATAAGTCTTAATCAATTTATATGTAGGGTAAATAAGTACTATTGAACTAAACAATCCAATAAATAAAAACCCTAGTGGAATATCAATATCCATTAGAAATCCGACAACAGGTATCAATAAAGCAATTAAAATTTTTTGAGCAAAATTTTGAATTGAAAGAACAGTTGCTCTTTTTTCAGATTTTATATGCTTGTTTGTATAATCTTCAATTAAGGGCAAAACAAAACCATATAGTGTCTCAAGGATTAAAAATGGAATTACAATAAATACACCGATTGGAAAAGATAATAATAAAAATCCACAAACAAAAATAAATGCAATTAAAACTAGACTTAATTTTTTCCCAATTTTTTGTTCAATATCTGCACTATATTTTGCTACTATTCCAGTTCCAATTAAAGAAATCATATATATGATTCCAAAATATTTTATATCAATTCCAACGGACATAAAATAGGGTTGAAATAATCTAAACGTTCCATCCAAAAATCCAATTATAATTACTGAATAAAGTATTAAATTTCTAACTTCTATATGTTTAAAAGTAAATTTAATTGATTCAAAAACATGATTAGTTGTTTCAAAACTTTTTTTATGAAATTTTGGTTCTGTTAGTACAAAAGATACAAATAATTGAAATAAAGCTAAGATACCAGTTATTGCTATTGGAAAAATTAAATTTATCTTTCCAAGAAAACCTCCAATTAGTGAAGCAAAAGCAAAGCTCCACACACTTAAAGCAAACTGATTTCCCTTTATTTTCTTAAATTCCTTTTCTTTTTTTAGTTGGATAAGACTATCGTATAATAAAGCAGAATTAGCTCCTGACCAAAATGCGTTTGCCATACCTAAAAAACCAGCAGCAAATAAGAATGAAATATAGTTACCTCCAAAAAATAAAAATATATAATTAATTAGCAAAAAACAGGAAGCTATAATAAGAGATTTTTTTCTTCCTTTTTTATCTGCAAATGATCCAGAAGGGATTTCTAAAAGTAAAGCTAAAATAGACATAACTGTAGCAAAAGAAGCAACTTGAGTTAAAGACAAACCATTGTTCATGAAATATAGAACAATTATTGGCATACTTAGATTAGCAGCACCTAGCATTTGATATAGATTTAATTTCCAAATATTAGATTTAATTGATTCTTTAGCCATTAAAAGTTTACAAGACTAAATTTTTATATTAATTTATCGAAAATGACTTTATTTCATTCATAACAAAAATTAGAAAAATTGCGTATCAAAGACAAACTATAAAAATCCTTTTAAAGTCCCAATGAGATAAAATGATATGTTTAGTTGCATTAGTGGTATTTAGTATATTAGGTATATTTAGTGTAAGATATAGAAAATTAGCAGCTAACGCAGTTGATTGTGTCTTTAGAAGAATCACGTTTAGACCTTGCCAATCAGGTATGGATCAACAATTAAGAAGTAAATTAATTGCAACCATTTCAAAGAAAAATGTTAATTTAGCAAAGTTCGTAGTTAAACGTTTTGAAGTAATATCTTGGATATTTACTGCTTTGTTTATTTTATCAATCATTTTTAGTGCAAGAGGAATTTATTTTTATGCAGTATATGGAAATTGTAATGGTCAAGATTCAAATGATTTTTGTGTATTTGACGCATTAAATCCAAGTGAAGATCATTCAAGTTGTAGTGATCCAAGTGTAATTACTAACGATATTGAATTTATAGCACCTAGTATAAATGAAAAGGATCCTTATTTAGGTTCAAAAGATGCAAAAGTAACTATTATTGAATTTGGGTGTTATACTTGTCCTTTTACCAAAAAAGCAAACCCTGTTGTTAAACAAATAACTGAACATTATGGTGACAAAATTATGTATGTTTTCAAGGATTTTCCGCTACCCACTCATGATAATGCAAATTTAGTGTCAAATGCAGCAATGTGTGCAAAATCAGAAGGGTTTTTTTGGGAATATCATGACATGTTATTTAGTACAGATATTGAACTTTATGATATTGAAACATTATCAAACCTTGCTTCAAGTTTTGATCTAGATGAAGAACAATTTAGTATTTGTTTAGAAAACAATGAATTTAATGATTTAATAATTAAAGATTTTGAAGAAGGAACCTCTGCAGGTGTTTATGGAACTCCAACATTTTTTATAAATGATTTGGTTGTTGTAGGTCCTAAACCATTTAGATATTTTAAAAATATAATTGACAAAGAACTTAAAAAATAGGTTTGTATTTTTTTCTAATACAATTAAATAAATAATACAAAAATGAAATGTATAAAATGTGATGAAAAATCAACATATAAAGATTTATGTAAATTTCACTTCACAAAATATTTTGAGAAAAAAGTAAAAACTACTATTGAAAGATTTAATCTAATCAATAAAAAAGAAAAGGTGATGGTTGCTGCTTCTGGTGGAAAAGACTCTATGACAGTGTTACATATATTAAACAAACTTAAATACAATGTAACAGCACTTGCAATTGATGAAGGAATTGAAAACTATCGTAATAACACATTAGCACTATTAAGAAATTATTGTGAAAAAAATAAAATTAAATTAAAAGTAGTTTCATACAAGAATTGGGTTGGACATACTTTAGATGAAATTATTAAAAAAACAAACGATAGACCTTGTAGTGTCTGTGGCACGTTTAGAAGATATTTACTTAATCAACATTCAAGTGAATTTGATGTATTAGTTACTGGACACAACCAAGATGATGAAGCTCAAGCTGTTTTAATGAACCTTACTAAAAATAATATCGATGCTCTAAATAGACAAGGACCTATGTCTGGAAAAGGAAATGAACAAAAATTCACTAAAAGAGTAAAACCTTTGTATTTATCTAGTGAAAAGGAAGTAATGTTTTATTCAAGTATTAACAAACTTACAATTGATTTTAATTGTTGTCCTAATATTGGTAGATCATTTAGATTAAGATTAAAAAGATCTTTAAATAATGTTGAAGTTCAAGATAATATTAACGCCAAAGAACATATTGTAAATTGGTTTATTGAATATAAAAAAACCATTTCAAAAAAAGATAGTTCTAAAGTTAGTATAAAACTTTGTAGTGTATGTGGACAAAATACAACAGGAAATGTATGCAAAGCATGTCAATATAAAGAAAGGTTGGCAAAATGTTTGTAGATATCTGTTTTCCAAATGATAATGAAGAGGAATTTATTGATGTTGCAAATCAATTGGGGACGTCTGATTTGATTTTTTTATATAAAACAAAGAATTCTATAAAAAAAATTAATGAAAATCAAAAGTTAAATATTTGGACTGCTACATATGACAAAATAAGCCCACAAACATTATTTTTTGATAAATCATTAAATACCAATTATATTAAAAAAAAAAAAGTTATTTATTATTTCGAAGGACCTTTTCTAAATAAAAAAAATTTTCATTTTCCTATGAAAGATTTAAATCATGTATTTGTTAAAGAAATTGCTAATAATAATAGATTTTTTGGAATATCTATATCATATTTTATTAACTCAAACAAAAATGATGATTTTGAAAAATTAACACTTTTCATGTCTCTTGCAAATAAATACAATGTTAAACTTTTTGTATCATCTTTTGCAAAAAAACCTTATGACCTTCAATCAAAAAAGTCAATAAACAATTTTACAAAATCGTTTGGTATCTCAAATAAATTGCATTACCTAAATAAAGTAAATCTTACTTTGTAAAGCACTAATTAACCTTCAATTCCATAACTTTTTTATAGCTTATCCGTTTTTTTAAATAAGTATGAATCAAATAGAGACTGGAGTAGATAGATTAGTAAAATTAATTAATTCTGAGAAAAAAATTTCTGTTGAAGATGCTGCTAAAAAATTAGGTATAAGTAAAGTTGTAGTTCAAGAATGGGCAGGTTTTCTTGAAGAAGAAAAATTAATTTCAATTGATTATAAATTCTCTAAAATGATATTGGTTGAAAGAAAACTTACTAATGTTGAAGTACAAGAAAAGAAAAAAGAATATTCTGCTGAAAAGGATGCTTTTGTTAGAAAAGTCGAGTCAAGTCTTAAAAATTTAGAAAATGATTCATTGGGTCTTGAAAAGATTAAAAAAGAGTTTGATTTATTAAAAAATGAAATTGGCGAAGAAATTGGAAAAGTTCAAAATGAAGTTAAAGAACTTGAAAAATATGAATATCTAAAGAAAAATCTTGACAAAGATATTGAAAAACAAGTATTAGAATTTCACACAATTTTAGATAATGCTCATAAAGAAATGGAAATTGAGCAAAAAAAGCACCAAGATTTGATTGAAGAATTAGAGATTGAAAAAAGAGAAGTACAAGTAAAAGAAAGAAGATTACATGATTTAGAAGAAAAAGAAGATTTGTTAATGAAACGAATTCAAGAAGTTTTGTATACATCTAAAGAAATTGCAAAAAGAGTTAGTACAGAAAAAGCTTCAATTATTGACTCTGAAGCAAAAGTCACATACTTAGGTAAAGCCGTTAGTTCAATAGAACAAAATATTACAAAAAAAAAGAAATCTATTCAACCCTTGATGGATAAATCAAAAAAACATGAAGATGAAATCCTTAGACTTCAAGATGATATATTAAAAAAAGCTAGACAGAAAACACAAGCAATCAGAAGCCAGATTGAAGAAGGTGTAAAAGTTACAAACAAATTTCAACATTTTTTTGATAAGAAAAAAGAAGTTTCTGATATGATTAAAAAAATTGAAATTGAAAAGGTTGAATTAGAAAGTTCATTTAAAAAGTTAGAAAAAAAAGCTATTTCTTTTGATTTATCAACCAAGTCCAATACTGTTAGAACCCATATGAAAGCTCTTGAAAAAGATCTTAATAATGTATCCCAGAAAAAAAATAAATTTCAGCTTGATTTAGAAAAATTAATAAAGCTTGTAAAAGGATAAATTAAATCATGGGGAAAAAAGAGGATAAAGTAGTTGGAAAACTAAAATCTAAACCAAAAAAAATTATTTCTAAAAAGATAAATAAATCTAAACTAAAATCTAGTACAATGAGCAAATCAATCAATCAATCAAAAACAAATAAAAAAATTCAAGCAATAGTAATTGAAAAATACAATTTTAACTCCAAAGATATTCCAATTGAAATTACAATAAAATCTGAGCCGAATGAATTTGTTCCAATATATCAGGTTTCTATTTCTCAAATAAGTGATACTACAGAATTAATTCTTGAAAGAATCCGAAAACAACTTGTTACAGAAGTTCAGCTTGGGATGGTTGAAATAACTGATTTAAAAAAAGCTGTTGAAATTGAAGAAAAATTCCAGCACACTATTGGAGTATTAATAAATAAATATTTTCCAGATATGGAAAAAAAAACCAAAGATTTCTTGACAACATATTTAATTCAAAAAAGTTTGGGTCTTGGTAATTTAGAAATCATAATGAATGATAATGCTCTTGAAGAAATTGTAATAAATTCTCCTGAAGAAAATGTATGGGTTTTCCATAAACAACATGGTTGGCTAAAAACAAATATTTCAATAGGAAATGATGATAAAACAAGACATTATGCAACAATTATTGGTCGAAAGGTAGGTAGACAAATTAGTGTTTTAGAACCTTTATTAGATGCTCATTTAAACGAAGGAGATAGAGTAAATGCAACATTATACCCTATTTCAACAAAAGGACATACACTTACATTCAGAAAATTTTCAAGAAATCCTTTTACAATTACACATTTTTTAGATTTTAATACAATGAGTCTTGAAGCTGCAAGTTTAATCTGGCTTTGTATGCAATATGAACTCTCAGCAATCATTGCAGGAGGAACCGCATCTGGAAAAACTTCAACATTAAATGTTCTAGCAACCTTCTTTCCTCCAAACCAAAGAATAATTTCAATTGAAGATACTCGTGAAATTAGATTACCTAAATTTTTGCACTGGGTACCTATGTCAACAAGACTTTCAAATGCTGAAGGAAAAGGAGAAGTTTCTATGGAAGATTTGTTGGTCAATAGTTTAAGAATGAGGCCTGACAGAATATTAGTAGGAGAAGTTAGACGTAAAAAAGAAGCTCAGACTTTATTTGAAGCAATCCACACAGGACACTCAGTGTATGCAACGTTTCACGCAAACACTGCTGAAGAAACTGTACAACGTCTAACAAATGCACCTATTGACATTCCAAAAATTATGTTGCCTGCCATTTCTTTAATTATCATTCAATTTAGAAATAGAAGAACAGGAACCAGACGAACGTTTCAAATTGCTGAAATATTACCTGATTCTACTGCAAATGTACTAATGCAATATGATGCAAAAAAAGATATGTTAGTTAAACAAAATAAATCAAAATATCTTATGTCAACTCTTAAATTGTTTACTGGATTTAGTGATTTAGAGATTAAAAAAAATTTGAAAGAAAAACAAATGGTTTTGAAATATTTGATGAAAAATAAAATAAACACTGTTGATGGTGTTGGTAGAATTATGGCAGAATATTATACTCGAAAAGAATCTTTACTTAACTTAATAAAAAATAATAAAAAAATTTAGTTGGTTCCTATGGAAATTGTCAAACTAATAACTCGAAAATTTGCATTTCTTCATGATAAATTAAGAAAAGCAAAAATGTCAGATTCTCCTGAAGAATTTGTAAAAAAAACACTGATTTCTAGTGTATATACATCAATTGGAATTGAATTCATAATTTTTATGTTTTTAGTAAATTCTGTAGAAACTCTTAAACTAACATTAATTACTGTTTTTACCTTGCCTGTAGTATTTTTATTTATCTTTTTTTACTTTTTCCAAATACCAATTGTAAAAATTAGTAAAATTGACAAAGAAATTAATAAAGAAATTATTTTTGCAGGTAGGTTTTTAATAGTAGAAATTGAATCTGGTGTTACATTATATGATGCTATGAAAAATCTTCCAAAAAACTATCCTAGTGTTGGTGCTTATTTTCAAGAAATAATTAATAAAATTAATATCGGAACTACAATGGAGGATGCTTTGACCGAAATAATTGAAATATGTCCAAACTCAGGTTTAATAAAAATATTCTGGCAAATTTCAAATTCATTACGAACTGGAGGAGATATTGCAGAACCTTTGAAAAATGTGATTCAAAATATTATAAAAGAACAACAAATAATGGTTAATGAATATGCCAAAAAACTAAATCCTCTTGCCATGTTTTACATGCTTATTGCTATAATCATGCCAAGTTTAGGTGTTACTATGCTTACTATTATTTCAATTTTTGTAGGGTTAAAATTAAATTTGTTAATGTTATTGTTGATAGCTTGTGTTAATGCATTCATACAATTTATGTTTGTAGCTATGATTACTTCATCTAGACCGCCAGTAGAATTTTAAAAAAAATGTCTGACTTACAAAAAAAATTTGAGGAAAATTTAAAAGAAAAACAAAGACTCGATAATGAAAATAATATAATTAAAAACAAAAAAGTAATAATAATTCCAAAAAAAAAGGAAAAAAAGAAAAAAAAACAATTAAATTATCACTTCCAAAAATAAATTTAAGTGAGTTTGTAAGTAAGATCAAATTACTAAAACTTCATCAAAATACTAAGAAAAAAGTTAAAACTCAAAAAAAAGGAGAAAAAAAAGAAAAAAAAACACAATATCAACAACTAAAATTATTTTCAACATTTATTAAAAAGGCAGGTTATGATTTAGGTTTTTATGAAATAAACAAAAGAATTCTATTTGGTACATTGTTTTGTATTGTAATTTTAACCATATTTTTAGTAATTAATGTTATTAAATTTAAAATTTTATTCTCTGATGCAATTCAAGCATATTTCATATTGTGGTTTATTGGCTCTTCTGCCATATTCATACTCTTATGGTCTTTATTCTTTGTATATATTGATTTAAGAATTATGAAAAGAAAAAAAGAGATTGAAACTGTGTTTCCTGATTATTTGCATTTAACTGCGGCAAATATTAGTTCAGGTATGCCCATCGACCGAGCGTTATGGTACGCAATTAGACCAAGATTTGGTGTATTAGCTAAAGAAATGGAAGAAGTAGCCAAATCAACTTTGGTTGGTGAAAATTTGGACAAAGCACTATTAGACTTCTCTGAAAAATATGATTCTGTAACTATAAAACGATCTTTCAATTTACTTCTTGAAGGGCTTAATTCAGGAGGTGAAATTGGAGATTTGTTAAGAAGAATTGCAAATAATATGATGGAAACTGAAATTATGAAGAAAGATATGGCCTCAAGTGTTACAACTTATGTAATTTTTATTTCGTTTGCAACACTTGGTGCAGCTCCTTTTTTGTTTGGTCTCACAACACAATTAATTGTTATAATGACTTCAATATTCTCCACAATAGATTTAGGAGAATCAGGACAAGGAATGGGTTTAATGTCAGGAGGTTCGGGAGATATTATATCATTATTTGATTACCAGATATTCGCAATTGTAAGTATTTGTATCTCTTCAATATTTGCTGCAATAATCATAAGTGTAATCCAAAAAGGAAATGCAAAAGAAGCCATAAAACAAATCCCAATTTTTATTCCAATAGGGATAGCAAATTATTTGATCTCATTCTATACTATGAGATATTTCTTAGGAGGATTATTTTAAACTAGTATACTAAATAGTAATATTTATATACTCAAGAAAACTAATATTCTTAAAATTAAATTAACTTCCATGGAAGAAGAGGTGAAAATTATGAACAAAAAAGGACAAGCAGCAATGGAATTTTTGATGACTTATGGTTGGGTCATCTTAGTTGTAATTGCAGCAATAGCAGTACTTGCAGCATCAGGTTTATTAGATTTATCAAGATACATGCCTGAAAGATGTGATTTCCCAATAGATATGCCTTGTGAAGGTAAAGCATCAGTAAGCTCAAGAGAAGTTAGATTAGCAATTAGAAACAGCCTTGATACAGCAATAACAATAAATGGTGTTGGTGTCTCAGGAACTGATTGTACAGGTCTACCTTTAGTAGCTGAGGGTGTTTCTGGAACCCCACAAAATGCAAGTTGGGGCAATTTAAGTGTCGCTAAACAAGAAATATTTAGAATTCAAGTTAATTGCTCTTTAACAACTGGAGATACTTTTGATCAAACAGTGTTTATTAACTATACAAGAGCAGATAATGGAATTATTTATCCACTTGCAGGAGACATTAAAACAAAGGTAAATTAATTTTTTTTTACCTATATTTTTATATAATTTCTTTTTTTCCTTCTATACATGAATTATGAAGACATGTTAAAAAAAGCACGAAATGAATTACCTGATTCCTCAAAAGACACAGATCGTTTTGTTATCCCAAAAGTTAAAGGGCATTTACAAGGCAATAAAACTGTGCTTGCAAATTTCTTTCAAATTGCAGATGTTTTAGGTAGAGATTATGATCAATTTCTTAAATTTATTTTAAAAGAATTGGCTACACCTGGAGAAGTTAAAAAACCACTTGTTATATTAGGTAGAAAAGTTGGTGCTTCAAGAATTAATGAAAAAATTGCAGAATACTCTAAAAAATATGTTATCTGTAAAGTATGTTCAAAACCAGATTCCAAACTAATAAAAAAAGATAGAGTTACTTCAATTAAATGTAATGCTTGTGGTGCAAAATATCCTGTTAACTAAGATGATTTGTAAGGAGCACATTGGGCAAGGAAAACAAATTTTAGTTATCTGTGATGAAGAGATTCATAAAAAAAAAATTCAAGATAATGATTTAATTCTTGACTTAACTTCTTCATTTTATGATGGTGAGTTTATTAAAGAAGAAATTATAAAACTTAAGTTATCCAAATTTTATATTATTCATGCTGTGGGCGTTAAAAGTGTTAATTTTTTGTTATTAAATAAATTAACAAATGAAAAAGAAATTAAAAAAATTAATAATGTGCCTTATGTACATATTGTTCTTTCTTCTTAACCAAACCATTTCCCAAGACCTTCTTGAATTTCACTATCTTTTCCCAAAATAGATTCTACTTGATCATTTAATATATCAATTGTTTGCATCAAATAAGGTCTTACTTTAAATGTCTGAGCTAGACTTATAGTTGGTTGTAAATACTTAATAATGCTTCCTTCTGAAATAGTAAAAATTATTTTGCCTTTACACACATTACATTTCCCTGCAAGAGGTGGACGTCGATATTTGGTGTTGCATTTAACACATCTAAATTTTTGAGTTGAAAATTTTCTCAAATTCCCTTTAATGTCTTTTAAAAAATGTTTTTCAATGACAAGCTCTGCAACTGCCGTTTCTTCAACTGCAGCTAGTTTTTTTGCTAAATCCATTTGACTTTTAAGTTTGTCATGCATTGTTGGTAGTGTTTTATAAGCAGAACATAAAATACCTTTATTGATATCTGATACTTCGTGAGTGTATCCCATTCCAGAATATTGTTTAGGTGTATTTAATACATCATCAATTTGTACTATGTCAACATCCCAAGGATTTTTGTAATTATTAGCTGATTCATAAAGTTCTAGTGGATAGCTCCAAGCAATGTCCATTCCATGAACTTCATCATCTACTTCTCCTGGAACAAGTAATGAAGTTAAAACTAATGGTGCATCCATTGTTCTTGATCCTCTTCTATCAGGGAGGTATGCCCTTGAAAAGTTTAAAAATGCATCTAATAACAACATAACACATGCTTCATCCCCATCACAATTTCTTCTCATTGCGGCATGAAATAATGGGTGAGAATACATACTTTGAGTCTTTGTAAACCCAATTATCCTACCAACTGTGCCTGCAGACGTATGTGGTGCAAGACCAACTACCAAACACCCTATCAAATCATTTTTTGTCTTGAAATTATAATAAGGTTTAATTTTATATAATTTAACTAATAATTCATCAAGAAATTTTGCAACTCTAAATAACACTTGATCACTTGGTTCATCATTAATATTTTGAGCTGCAGGTAATATTTGATCTTGAGGAAATAGTTCAATTATTTGTGTATCTGAAAAAAGCTTTTTCCCATTAATATCTTTTGTGTACCCTAATTCAATAAGTTTTTCAATTGGTGTACCAATTTCAATTGGTTTAAAGTGTGTAATAGGCATTTCAATCATATCATACCTTGTTGTTCCATCTTTATTAACAAAAATATTATGTTTTGCCCTTAAAACCCCTTTGAGTATGTGTTCTGTAATGTGTGTTTTATTAGTTGTTCCTCTTAATCCTTTAATAAGATCTGGAAAAATACTTATATTGAATTTTTCTAAAGTACTTTTGAATATTTGATTAATGTTAATATCTTTTTTTCTATATGGTTTTGAATTTTCCTCTTCTTTATGAGTAATTGTTTTTGTTTTCCAATTATAATATGCTGGTTGTGTTTTATTATTACATGATTCACAAATCATAAAAATTGTTTCTTTGTTGCATTTGCTACAAAAAAAAACTGGAAACTCTGAATTTATTTTACCTACTTCAAGTGCTGCTTGAATGCTTTTAAGTCTTCCTCCTTCATCTCCTACTGGAAATAAAAAGTGTGGACTTCCTAAAAGCTTTCTCATTTTAGATTTTTCAGGACGCCCCATTCTTGCACCAATAAACGTTCCTGCCTTATCTCTAATTTCTATATTTGTTAATAAATTAACAATCTCTAATACTGTGTCGTTTGACATGATATTATTATCTAATTGGGTGTTTGAAAATAAATTAAAGATAGTATTTGCATGATCATCTTCAATTACCACAAATTCATTATTAACAAATAAATGTGGCAACCCTATTTTTTCAAATACTTCTTTTTCAGTTTTTGTTGTTTGGATGATAATTTTTTTTATAGTTTCGTTATCTTTTTGTATTTTAGCGTTTTTAATTAATTCATAAAAAATTAAGAATTCTTCTTTTGTAATCCCTCTCCAAAAATATGTAAATTTTGGGTGAAGTGGGATTTTCATATTTTTTGAAATAAAAAAAGCCAATCTTGAAGAAATTTTAGTTGTAATTGGTTTATTAAAAATTAAATTTATATGTTCTAGTTTTACTTTTAATAACGAAGCTATCTTTTCAAAATTTAATGAACCAAATAAATCAATTGATGCTTTTTCAAACTCTTTAATCCACCATTCTTCACAGTATCCTACAGGAACTAATTTGTGTCCGTTTTCTGAAAAATCTCCATAATTAAACAATATATCTCCAACAAAAAGAATTTTATCAACATTATTATGACTAATTTTTTCTTTTGTATTTGTATAATCTATAACTGAACCATCTTTTAATCTAATAATTGGTCCGTCTATTGAATCACATACAGATATTGCTGCTGCTTTTCCTGGCCTCTCAACTTTAAGTTGTGAACCTGTAGCAATAAACTCATTTAGTACGTACATTGTATTTGGGTGCATTGCTGCTGCAGCTAACCCTGTAATTCTTGTCCTACCATATCTAAGCCTTAATCCCCCAAACCTCATGGGAAAGGCTAAAACAGGCCTTCCTGCAACCAAATCACTAATAAATGTATAGTTAGGTGAAATTTTAACTTTTTTCTCAGTTTTTTGACCCTTTGCTTTTGCTTTTTTTTGGATAATCAAGAATTCTTCTATAAAACCCCATTCAAGTTCAAAATCAGTTCCCCATTTCCTAATTTGTTTAAATAATTTAGGTGCTTTTTGAGCCAATCCTTCTGCTATAACTAAACAAATTCCCCCCCTAATTCTATTTGTCTCTACTCTTTCCAAATCTTTATAATTTGATACTTCAAGTTCTTCTGTTGGGTCTCCATTTACCTCTATAGGTAAATTAGATAATAAAAATTCTAATTCTTCATCTGAAGGAGAATATTGTAAATTTGTAACCCTGTCATGATAATCCCTTATCTCTGCAATTGTTCTTTTAATCTCTTTTTCTGTAGGATCAAAAGGTTTGTAGCCCATCTTAATTCGAACATAATCTGCTATTACTAGTGATACTGCTTCTGCAGTTCCGCCTGCTGCTCTAATTGGTCCTGCAAAAAAAACAGAAAAATATTCTCCACCATCTATTCTCTTTTTTATTTTAAGTTCAATAAATCCCTCTAATGGTGCTGAAATTACGCCTAATGTAATATATGCTAACCCAACCCTTATTCCGGTTTCATATGCTTTTATTTTTGATTCAAATTTATAGAATTTTTGTAGTGCTACTTCTTCTGCTATTTTTAATGCAACTCTCCAATCTAGTAATCCATATTTTTTCTCAAGAACAAGTATTCTTTCTGCAACACCTGATTTAAGTATTCCTGGAGAAACAGCACTAATTAATCCCTCAACTCTTTGTGCAACCCCTTTTGCTAAAGGGATGTTTACTTTATCTTCAGGATCAAACCCTTTTTTTCTTGCAATAGAAGCTACCTTATGTATTTCTAAAACTTCTTTTTCCATATCGTCAAAATAATTTTTTAACTCTTGTGTTGCTTGCATTTTTGTTTAAAAATTTAACAGTTTTGTATTTCTGGTTTTAAGATTAACATATATTGCTTTATTTGGTTCTGGCATCAGACCCCTTTTTTCTTGATAATCTGTTTGTGATACCCAACAAGAAGTATTCAATAATGTAATATTTCTATAATTTTTTATTGTGGCTCTATGTATATGTCCTGTAACAAAAAAATCTGGAACAGTTCTAATAACTAACGGATCTTTGTTATACCCCATATGATACTTTGTTGATCCATGTGCGGGGGCAAGATGTCTTCTTTTAAGTAAATAAATCATAACACTTTCTATTGCTTCAAGCCCCCCAGCCATTCTTATACCTTCAATGTTTGATGCATAATAAGGAAAAGAATATCCGTGATAAATTAAAATATTAAACCCTGGAAACGTCTCAGTCTTAGCAATATTAATTAAACTTGGATTTTGAATAAAAAACATATTTGGTTTATCATAAATTTCTTCTAAAAATTTTCTTGGTATTTTTGGTTGTGGTTCCGCAATTCTTACAGGATCATGGTTTCCTGCACATATGATTACATTAATATGTTCTGGAATCTTCTTCAAATAATTAGAAACTAAATTAAATTGTTCATAAATATCTTTAATTTCTAAATCTTTTTCTTGTCCAGGAAATATCCCCACACCCTCAACCAAATCTCCCAAAATAAATAAATATTTAATTTTTCTAGCCCTTTCTTTTTGTTCAACTGAACCTGTTTCTCCTGAAATCCAAGAAAGAAGATTTTCAAAATTTTTCTTTAAAAATGCATGTGCACCTGCATGTAAGTCTCCTATAAAGACTGCAGCTTCATCTAAAGGTGCTTTTTTTAATTCTTTATTAAGTGGAACATCCGGCATAATTATTGAATTTATAAACACAACACCTTTACCTTTTGATCCACTCACACCAATAACTTCATCAAATGATGTTTCTTTTGCAATATTAAATGCTTCTTTGTTGTTTTTTGTTACTATGCATTTAATAATTCCTGTTTGGTCTTCTAATGTAAAAATTATGTTATTATTTTTTGTGATTGCTTTATCCAAAACCATCCCAATAAAAGACACTTTTGATTTTTCATCCATTTCTTTAACTCGCCTGATAGAATTCATTGAATTAAGTTCTTGTCTTTGTTTTAATATTGATTGAAGTGACAAAAAACGTGTGTTGTAAAGAGAAATAAAATTTTTTATTGATTTTTTTGAATTGTCTTCAACAAGATTGGATTGAATAATTTCTACTCTTCTTTTTTCTTCTAATGTCTGTGTAGGAAATAATTGAAGTTCTGTTAAATCCGGACTTAAAAGTATTCCTTCTTTTATTGATTCAATAATTTGATTTTTCATCTTACTATATATTTAATTCGTGGGAAAGGATTGCTTTGATTTTCTTTCTCAAACTAAAACTTAAATCTGATTTTATCTCTCTGGTTCTTCCATATCTTCCTTTTGAAATCACTCTTGCGTTAATTATGCCCAACATATCTAGTTCTCCTAGTATGTCTGAAATTCTTCTTTGTGTCAGAGGTCTTAAATCAGTCTTAAGACATAATTTCTTATATAGTTCATAAATTTCTCCTGTAAATATCTGTTGTTTGTTTTTTTCAAATAACAATATAATTCCAAATAATGTAACTTGTGACTGTCTTGGTTGTGTTTTTACTATTTCCAAAATCCTTTCTTTTTCAATTTTTTCTTCTGCAATATCTAAATGATCTATCCTTACTTTAGACATTCCCCCTCTTTCGGCTATTTCTCCAGCAACCCTTAACAATTCCAATGCTCTTCTTGCGTCTCCATGCTCTCTTGCAGAATACGCAGCACATTTTTCAATTAATCCTACTTCCAAAACACCTTTTTTGAATGTTTTGTTAGAACGATTAATTAAAATTTCTTTAAGCTGAATAGCATTATATGGCGCAAAAATAATTTCTTCCTCACTTAAAGAGGACTTTACACGAGGATCCATATTTTCTGTGAAAAGTAAATTATTACTTATACCTACAATAGATATTTGTGTTGAAGATATTTCTGCGTTTGCCCTTGTTAAATTATAAATAACTTCATCTCCTGCTTTTTTAATTAATTGATCTAATTCATCCAATACAATAATTAATATTTTTTTTTTTGATTTTTCTAACACTCTAAAAAAAATATTATAAACTTCGTCCGTAGGTAATCCTGTATATGGAACTTCTTCTTTAAATTCTTTAATTAATTGCGCAACTAACCTATATTCCGTATCAGCAATTCGTTTCATTTTACAATTTAAATACATAATTTGAATTGGAATATTTCGTTCTTTTGTAAGATTGTTAATTTTAGAAACTATATGTTTAACTGTCAATGTCTTTCCTGTGCCAGTTTTTCCATATACAAACAAATTAGATGGTTTATCTAATTTTAGTGCGGGAGCAAGTATGCTTGCTATTACATTAATTTCCTTATCTCTATGTATTACTGTATCTGGCATATATGATGATTGTAAAACTTTTTTATTTTCAAAAATTCTATTCTCATCTAAGAACTTTTCAAAATACCCCGAAAGACCTTTTTGATCCATATAGTTCCAAATGAAAAAAAAGTTTATAAGCTTTTGTGTTCTATAAATTTAGTGTCCCTCCCCCCTTCATTTCTTATGGAATTAAAATTAATCAAAAAAAATTTTTCTTTTTTATACATAAAACAAAATTTACTTTTTTTTCTTTTTCTTTTTTAATATATATATATTTTCAATATAGTAAATAATATAGTTAAATAGTATTTTATTATTATATTACTCCATAAGAAACAAAGGGGTAGGGGATATAGTGCCACTGTTCAATGATAAAAAACAATAACCTTTAAATATAACATTCTTTTTCAACAACTTAATTAAAGATAATTAAACCAAACAGTTTAAAAAAAGAGCTATAGGATATAAAATATTGGTGTGATGTTAAAATGATTATTGAAAAAAAATTTTTATCAAAAATAAAGGATTTTGGACTAAATTCATACGAAAGCAAGGTGTGGGTAGCTCTATTATCAAGAGGAGTATCAACTGCAGGGGAATTATCTGACATAGCAAATGTCCCTAGATCAAGATCATATGATGTTCTTGAAAGTCTAGAGAAAAAAGGATTTGTTGTTATGAAACTAGGTAAACCTATTAAATATATAGCAGTTCCACCGACTGAAGTTATTGAAAGAGTTAAAAAAAGAATAAAACAACAATCTGATGAAGATCAAAAAATTATTGATGATTTAAAAGAAAGTCAAATTTTACAAGA